>Ga0209542_10000521_pt1 | contig 92764 bp, 82 predicted proteins | sample RifCSPhighO2_01_FD_184028 | JGI IMG/M metagenome (GOLD analysis project Ga0209542, IMG submission 184028) | Soil microbial communities from Rifle, Colorado - Rifle CSP2_plank highO2_0.1 (SPAdes) (version 2) | ecosystem: Environmental > Terrestrial > Deep subsurface > Rock core/Sediment ...
CAATGAAGGATCTGAGGGCCAAAGTCAGAAAAGGGCTCCGCAGAATGAAGAGGTCGGCATCTATATTGAAAGGATTCATGGTCAAATCAGGGCTGTGGTCAAGACGGGAGTTGGGTGAAGGTCAGTAATAATCTTGGTATTCTCACCTGGCAATGTATGAATGGTCACACATGGAAAGCTTCTTCGGGTAATGTTAAGGGTGGAACATGGTGTCCATTTTGTGGATTTCAGTTTGTAGTGGAAAATATATGTCGAGAAATATTTCAGACCATCTTTAAGAAAAAATTTGCAAAGAGTAGACCTAAATGGTTAGTGAACAAAGGCGGTTCTACTATGGAATTTGACGGCTATAATCAGACACTTTCATTAGCTTTCGAGTATCACGGCGAGCAACATTTTGCTCTCTCTAGACGCTTTCATAAAGATGGCCAGAAAGCACTGACAAAAAGACAGAGGGATGATACGACCAAGAGACTCCTCTGTAAACAAAATAACGTAAAATTAATTGAAATACCTTATAAAATAGAGACAAGAGATCTGTATGAATACATAGTCAATCAATGCAATAAATTTGGCATAGAATTACCTCCTCACAAAACAATAGATATCGAGGATATGAAGTTGAATTATTTTCCTAAAAATCTAGTAGAGTTAAAAGGATTAGCGGAAGGACATGGAGGTAAGCTTCTTTCAAAAACCTACTTTGGAGCCCATCGAAAACTAACTTGGCGGTGTAGTAAGGGGCACATATGGGAAGCAGAAGCAAACACTATTAAACGAGGAGGGTGGTGTCTCCGCTGTGCTGGAAAAGCATTATTAACAATCCAAGAAATGCAAGAACTTGCAGCCGAGCGCGGTGGAAAATGTTTATCTAAAAAATATATAAATAGCCATACTAGGATTAAGTGGCAGTGTGAAAAAGGTCACCAATGGGAATCTACACCAGTAAGTATCAAAAGGGGTTCGTGGTGTCCAGACTGTGGTATTAAACAGATTTGGGAAACAAGAAGAAGTAAACTAACTAAATAGTTTTATAATAATAAATATGTATTTAAAAATTTTATTTCTTGACTCATCAGCTATACTCTCTTGGTTTCTCAAAGACGAGAATAATAATATGCAAGATGGCGGTCAAATTATTATGGACATTCATAATAGACAGACCAGTATCCAATGTAGTTTAAACATTTCTAAAACTGTTTATGACGAAGCCTTAAAAATACTCCAGAGAAAACTAAATAGAAAGAAAATAAACATCGCAAAATACAATACATCACTTTCTCTATTAAATGATTTTCTTTTAATTGATAAAAACCAAAAAGATCCCGAAAAAATGGAACAATGGCGAAAGGCTCTATTTATTAAATACCCTAAATTGGAAGAGAGAATTAACTCACAAGACTCGCACATTCTTAATGAATTCTTCTCTTATCTTGAGGGATTTGCTGGAGCATCACATCCAATACTTGTTTCCTGTGATAACTTAATGAATGAAATTGCGAATTTGGAAAAATATAAAATTTTTAATCCAAGAAAACAAACACTTGAAGATTTATAAGTGAGAGGAGGCACCTCGTCTCGCCGCAAATTCAGTTTATAATAATATCTAAACTTTGGATATTGATTATTTAGATAGATGATAGTATCATTATGACTAAGTCGATCAGAACCAAAGAATATGCCTATTTCGTTGAGCGTTTGCGAAAAGCTCGCGAAGAAGCCGGATTGACTCAAGTTGAAGTTGCCAAGAAATTAAAGCGTCCGCAGTCACATATCTCAAATGTTGAATCAGGACAGCAGAGAGTTGATGTTGTAGAGCTTCAAACTTTTGCGAGGATTTATAATAAGGATATAAAATATTTTATAAAATGAAAACCCAAAAAGGATTTATTCAAACACCAATACTCGTAACAATTATTGTGAGTGTTTTAATTTTAGGTGTTGGTGGATATTTTGGAGTAAAAAAATATGAAAGTTATCAAACTCAAAATCTTGAAAAAGAAAAAATTGCACGAGAAACACAGCAACAAAAAGATCTAGAAGTAGAAAAATTGAAGCAAGAAGTTGAAGTACTGAAAAATCAGAAGCCACAAACTATTCCAAAAGTTGAAATTGCACCTAAAGCTTCAACAAAAATATCTAGCCAGACTGATACTTCTTATTCAAGTGTAGTAAATAAATGGAAAAATGAAATAGCTTACATTGAATGTAATATATCTGACCCTACCACAGGCAAAGCTTTACTCGCACAATCAGGTTCTGGTTATTATATGAGTGACCCAACATCCAATTGGTATATGGTTATAACAAATAAACATGTAGCCCAGTTTGAAGTCTCTGGTAGTTATAAATATGCGACAGACTGTTCTGTCCAAATACCGGGAGATACCCAAGCAGTATCGGTTCCACATTCAGATATGTCTGGTAGTGGAAATAATGAGGTAGATATAATGGGTTTAACCATCAAAAACCCATCAGCTTATATGATAAAGAAACCCATGAAAATACAAACTACTTGTCGTACACTTAGCGATGGAGTAAACATTGGTGATAAAGTACTAATTCTTGGCTATCCAGGCATTGGATCTAGAAGTGGTATTACTGTTACTGATGGAATTATATCTGGTATTGATTTTCCTTATTATGTTACTTCGGCGAAAATTGAGCATGGAAATTCTGGAGGAGTAGCAGTGTTGGTGAAAAATAATGGTTGCTATCTAGGTATACCGACAAGTGCTGCGACAGGAGAAATAGAATCACTTGGCAGGATTTTAGATGGTGCGCAGGCTCTATACGAACTTTTTTACTAGTTCATATTTATGCTGTCTGATAAAGATGTTTTTATTAAGATAAAAACACGTCTAGAATTTGATGTAGGCGGACTGATTAATTTAGTCAGAGAGAAAGATACTAAAGAAGAATATGTGCCACCATTCCTGTCATTTTTAAGAATGTTATTTCCTGTCGCTGAATCAATAGGCAAACTTCTATACGATAAAAATTCAAGTCAAAATTTATATAATATTCTTCATAATGACCTAGCTCTGTACAATGAAAATTATGCAAAAGTAGCAGGAATAATTGTGATTTTATTTAGACACTCGATCATACACATAGATGTGATACCTATTTTAACAATTGGGGACACAACAATCAGATGGGCATTAGCGTTTGGTGGCGGTGATAATCATTTAGAACTATTGAATTTAAACACCCAGCACCCGCTCGTTGTTCAATTTAATGTTGAGCAATTTTACAAAGACCTAATAGTCTTGCTTGAAGAAAAAAGCAGGCTCAATTTTAATGGTGATATTGAAAAAAGATACAAAAAATGGTTTGGGTCATCAATTGATAAGACCAATGATTTCAGATATATAAATAAAAAGGCTATTGAAGAAATAACTGCACTTAATAATAAGTAAATGTTATAATCAGCTTACAACAAATAAAATTATCGATATAAATGATGAAAACCAACAAAAAAATCATAGTTTCAGGTACAAAAATCTCAGTTGTCTCAAAAGATGGTCAAGATTACTTGTCTCTCACAGAAATGCTCAAGGCAAAAGATGGTGATTTTTTCATTGCTGACTGGCTTAGGAATAGGAATACAGTTGAGTTTCTTGGGATATGGGAGAGTATAAACAACCCCAATTTTAATTATGGCGAATTCGCCACAATTAAAAGCCAAGCGGGGCTTAACAGCTTTAAAATCAGTGCTAAAGAATGGGTGCAAAAGACTGGGGCGATAGGTCTCAAAGCTACTGCGGGAAGGTATGGAGGTACATTTGCGCATAAAGACATCGCTTTTGAATTCGGCATGTGGATCAGCCCTCAATTCAAACTTTATCTGATCAAAGAATTCCAGAGGTTAAAAGATGAAGAAAAAATAAGAATCGAGACGGGCTGGGATGTGAAGAGACTACTTGCAAAAGTTAATTATCGAATTCATACAGACGCTATCAAGGCACATCTAATACCTCCAAAGATAAGCCATATTGCCTCAACTATTTTATATGCCAATGAAGCGGATATTTTGAATGTCGCTTTGTTCGGATCGAGCGCAAAGGAGTGGCGAGATAAAAATAAAGATAAACAGGGAAATGTGAGAGATTATGCAACAGTCGAACAGCTTGTGGTACTGGTAAATCTAGAATCACTTAATGCCCAGTATATTATTGAAGGAATCGCGCAATCAGCGAGACTTGCCAAGCTCAATGAAATAGCGATATCACAAATGAAATCTCTAATAAATAATCCATCAATTAAAAAATTGGAAATAAAATGACGAGGTTTGTATTCCTCTCACATCCCGCCAAAAAAGAAAGGGAGCCCGCACGCATTCCTCTCCAGACCACTCCTGCGTGCGGGCGAGCAGAGCACCCCGCCTCACTTTCTCCAGACAAAAAAGTGGCGGGGTGCTTCAAGAATTCCTTTGGAAAAAAATTCGAGCAAATGATACAATTACATCACTCGACAAGAAGTCTCGTTTGAAAGGAGACGAATCCCTTTTTAAGGGCTATGATTAATGCTATAACCAAAACCCCGAAAGGAGGTCACAATGTCCGATACTCCCTCGATTCCTTGAAAAAGATTATTGAAGAAGAAAAGCCTTCTAAAGTCATTGTAATCACTTATGAACAGAGAAATTAGAAGTTATCATATATCCGTACGGTCCAAGATTTTGAATCCATCGGTAATTGCGTCACAAAGGAAATCTTCCAATTGACTGTGATCTTCTTTGGTCTGAGCTTTATAAAGATATGTGTAATAGAGCTGTTTTTGTTCTTGGCGAATTATTGCGGGAGCAAAATTTGCATCGAGTAACATGGCGTTCATGAGTAATCGACCGACACGACCATTACCATCTCCAAATGGATGGATTTGTTCAAATTTACCATGAACACTGGCAGATAAAGCGACGATATCTTTGTTTTTTAGAGCGGCTCGAGCCATTACTTCCGTCATTAATTTATGAATACTCATGTGATTTGCCGTTGGCAAATTAACACCAGTAATTCTGACTCCATGATCACGATAAATGCCGGCATCCGCTTGGACACCATTCATTAGAATACTGTGGAGTTTCTGTACTAAGTTCTCATCAACCTTCTTTTTTTTGGATATGTGATCAAATAAGTAATTTAAGGCCGTTTGATGATTTTTAGCTTCTAGTTGTTCAGTCAGGCTTTTATTTGGCAAAGCTGCATTATCAAAAAGAATGGCTGCTGTGTCTGGCTCACTAAGCGTACTACCTTCCATGCTATTGCTGTTGTAAGTGAGTTTGAGAATGAATTGATCTCGAATATCTGGATTATCCAAAATTTCTTTTAAGACGTTCTTATATTCCCTTGATTTTTGGCTGAGTGTCTGTTTTTTGATAGCAAGAATATTCTCCGGAATTATTTTTTGTCCGGTCACTTCTAAATATAACTCCTCTATGACCGCCTGCATTTTAGGCCTTGGATTAGACTTACCAGTCCACCAACTATTGAAGGCCGCAAAAGACACGCCAAATTTTAGGGCCAATTGAGTCTGAGTCATTCCAAGCCTTTTTTGGATGATTTCTAGTTTTTGTTTGGTATTCATGGATATATGGTAACTTTATAAAGTTACGGCCATTTTACCAAACTTTATAAAGTTAGGCAAATACCCTGAAAGACTGATATAATCTCTTTGTTTAGAGAGTTCTGAAATCCAAACAGATAGGTCACCATGTAATCTGTACCCACTTTGTAAAAAGCATGGTAAACAACCCCAGTCACCCAAAAATCTCCCTTATAGCGACTCTCACCATTTTAGTTTTAGTCCTATTATTTTCGGGAATTTTGTGGGTCAAAGAAAAAGTACCTAGCATCTCATTTTTATATGACCTTGGACTGGCGAAATACGATATGCCCCACGAAGATATCTCTGCTCAAGTTTTAGATATTGTTCAGCAAAAAATACCGGAACCTAATATGACTGTCCTCGTCGGAGGTGATGTTATGCTGGATAGAGGTGTCCGACTGATTGGGAATAAATATGGTTACGATTCCCTTTTTGCTTCCACTACTCCCATATTCCAAAAACAAGATATCGTAGCCGTCAATCTAGAAGGACCGATAACTTCCCATCTTTCCCAAACCCTTCTTCCAAATGGTCAAGGTACCCAAAGTTTCACATTCACTTTTGCCACCACTACAGCCGGAACTCTTGCTCGTTCTCATATCAATCTAGTCAGTCTAGCAAATAATCACAGTGGCAATTTTGGCCGAGAAGGCTTGGAAGAAACGAGACGGTGGCTGGAAGGAGTCGGTGTGGGATATTTCGGAGATCCCTGGAATAGTCCTTCAAAAGAGACGGTAATATGCAAGAATGAAATATGCGTGGCCTTCCTGGGATATCATGCTTTCCACCAAGGGTTTGAAAATATTCTTGCCGATATTTCTAGATTGAATTCCGAGGGTTATTTTGTCATTGTCATGCCGCATTGGGGTGAGGAATATGTTCCTTTACATTCCCTGGATATGCGAACCAAGGCCGAGACAATGGTTTCGGCCGGAGCTGACGCTATCGTCGGATCTCACCCTCATGTGATTATGGATCATCAATGGTTAGGAGAAGTGCCAGTTTTTTATTCCCTTGGAAACTTGTTATTTGATCAATACTTTTCTAAGGAGACGATGGTCGGAGAAATGGTTGAATTTCATCTTGCAAAGAACAGCGATATCGTAAAAATACAAGAAATAAAAGTCTATGAAATATCAAACGCTTCCAGACGAGGGATAAATATTCTTGGTGAAAGAATGTTTTCCAAGCCCTGATCCAAAACTGGACAAGCTGAAAAAATAGATATAAATTTACATCATACGCACGCTTAGCTCAGTTGGTAGAGCATTCCCTTGACGTGGGAAGGGTCGGGGGTTCGAATCCCTCAGCGTGCACTGAAATGTACCCCATAAATTCACAATTAAATATATCAGTAAAAGCTCCATTAATAGCAGGGATTTCTTTTGTGTTGGGGTTGCTTTTTGATTATTTCTTCTACGACAAAATTCCCGGTATCGGATTTCCGATATACATTGGTCTAATTCTAATCGGACTATTTATTATTTCAAAAGATTCCAAGAGACAAATAAACAAACAAGTACTCTGGCTTCTGATACCACTTATATTTTTTAGTTCAATGGTTTTTGTCCGTTCAAGCGAACTACTCACTTTTCTCAATATTGTCGCTAGTCTGTTGTTATTATTACTCGTTGCCGAAGTATTGTTTGTTGGATTACTTAAAAACTTTTTGATCAGTGATTATCTAAAAATAATTTTCCTTCCATTCAGATTTATTAGAGCATTCTTTCAGACTCTGCCAAATATTTTTAAGTTTTGGAAAGTCGGCACAGAACCAACAGAACCAAAAGTATCTTCACGAGTGATCAAAGGAATAATAATGGCTATTCCTATTATTTTAATTTTCTTAGGGCTTTTTTCTTCGGCCGATCTTATTTTCCAAAAATACCTGTCCGATTTGATTCGTATTGATATTGACCCAGAAATTATTGTTAGATCTATTCTGGTGCTGTCTGCCACTTTTGCTTTGATTGGTGCTTATTCCTATACTCTTGGCAAGAAAGAGAGATCAATCGTTTCTAGCACTACGAACACCAAATCTTATACTATTGGTCATATAGAGACTTCTATACTTCTCGGCATGGTCAATTTGCTATTTTTTGGATTTATACTTGTCCAACTAACATACCTTTTTGGTGGAGAGAGTAATATTGTCTCTCAAGGATTCACTTACGCTGAATATGCTCGGAAGGGATTCTTTGAACTGATCGCGGTAGCGATTATTTCATTCCTGTTACTTTTGACTACGGAAAAATATATAGCAAAAAAAGATACAGATCATACTTTAATTTTCAGAATACTAAGCACAGCGCTTATTATTCAAGTAATACTGATAATGATGTCTGGATTTAAGCGGCTTTTGCTATACGAAGAGGCTTATGGTTTTACCACCCTTAGATTATATAGCCATGGGTTTATTATTTTGTTAGCAATTATCTTTGTCTTATTGCTTTATAAAATTCATAAGGATAAAAGAGAGAATTCTTTCGTGCTCCGAGCTTTTGTTTCGGTTACTGTGTTCCTGGTTGTCATTAATATTATCAACCCAGATAAGTTCATAGCCGAGCGAAACATTGAACGGTTCGCGACGACAGGCAAATTGGATACTCACTATTTGGCCAGTCTGTCCGATGATGCCGTGCCTGAAATGGTGAAAATATTAAATATTCCAGACGAAGATATAAGAAATGGTTTTGCCCGAGAATTGTACTGGCGAACCCAAAAAGATTCTTCCTTCTCTGCCCAGTGGCAATCATCTAATATATCCCGCATCAATGCGAATAATATCTTGAAACCAAAAATGGCTGATCTTGAACAGTATAAAGATTATCAACAGCAAGAAGATACTGGTCTGAATTAAGACGGTGAAGTGTACGAGAAAATTGTACACTTCATTGTTTTTATCATATTCTCCTGGTAGGATATCTTCATGATTTCATTCCCATCAATAAAACTAACCGTCAATTTCATCAAGGATCGCAAACAGGTCGTAGCATATTCGCCTGCGCTTGATATTTCTACTGTAGGAAAATCGGAGAAGCACGCAAAGAAAAGATTCCAGGAATTAGTGCATATTTTCCTAAAAGATATCTCTGAAAGGAATGTAGTCGCCGAAGTTCTTACAGAACTTGGATGGAGAAAAATTACCGCACCAAATCGTAAATCTACATGGATGCCGCCAGATGTACATTCTATTAATTTAAAAATTCCAATGGTTGCCTAAATGAAGCTTGCACGGATTCACTGGAAAAAGTTTGAGAAATTTTTATTGTCAGTTGGCTGTGAATTTGTTTCTGAAGAAGGAGATCACAGGAAATATCACAAGCCTGGTATCTTACGGTCAGTTATAATTCCAAGAGAAAAAGATCTGCCCCAATTTATTATCTTAAATAATTTAAGAACATTGGGTATTTCCAGAAAAGAATATTTGAAGAAGATTTTGAATCTATAAACAATTTTGTATTTGCCACCATTACCATCATATGACCACCCTCGGCATAGAAACAAGTTGCGATGAAACGGCTTTGGCTCTCCTCCAAACCCGTGGCAGTGGAGAGACTTTTGAGTATCGGATCATCCAGTCGCTTGTTCATTCCCAAGCCAACCTCCACAGTGCTTATGGCGGTGTCTTCCCCACTCTGGCCAAGCGCGAACATGGCAAGAATATTCTACCTCTTTTGGATAAACTACTTTTGGAAGCACAACCGTACTTCAAAGAAAAAAGATATGCGAAGGATTACAAAAAAACTTTGGATTTATTTGAAAAAGAATTGTCCGAACAAAACCCCGACTTGTGGCAATCCATACTAGGTGCCGATTTCTTAGTTAATATTCCAAGAATTGATCAGATAGCCGTGACCCAAGGCCCCGGTTTGGAACCAGCTTTGTGGGTCGGCATCAGTCTTGGACGTTTTCTCTCTACTCTATGGAATATACCACTGATTGCCGTAGATCATATGGAAGGACATATTATCGGCTCATTGATTGATGAAGATAAGCCATATGGAGTATGGCAGTACTTGAAAGGCGTAACCTACCCAGCTATAGCTCTTCTAATTAGCGGAGGCCATACCGAACTGGTAGAGATAAACTCTCTCGGCGATTATAAGATCATCGGCCAGACTAGAGACGACGCCGTTGGCGAGGCTTTTGACAAGGTGGCGCGCCTCCTCGGTCTGCCCTACCCGGGAGGACCGCATCTCTCCAGACTGGCCGAGGAGGCGCGCCAACAAAATATATTATCACCAATAAAATTGCCCAGACCGATGATAGATAGAGATAATCACGATTTCTCTTTTTCCGGTCTCAAAACCGCCGTTCTATACGCCATCAAAAAAGCCGAGAAATCGGGAAAATATGATAATGTTTTCAGAGCCGGTCTGGCCCTTGAATTTGAAAATGCCGTAACCGATACTTTAAGCGCCAAATCGGCTGAGGCTATTGAAAAGATTCAAGCTAAAACTCTAATCATGGGTGGCGGAGTCAGCGCCAATCACAGCCTGCGAAGGCGTTTTACGGACATTTCTGCTGAATATGGCATACCATTGTATATGCCATCATTTCATCTTTCCGGAGACAATGCCCTGATGATTGCCCTTGTTGGAGCCTTGAATAATGCCCCGACTGATTCAAGAAATATTCAAGCTCAAGGCACCAAAAAGCTCGGTAAAAATCTATTGCTGTGAGCTTATTAGTAACACAAACTCGGCGAACATGTCCTTGCACTGACTTGCAATGCAATTTGAGCCCCCGGAGAATGGCAAAAAAGCCCTACCAATCTTTCAACTGGTAGAGCGTGGAATAAACTCTTTATCGTCACTCCGTAGATGTCGTCAACTGTCGAACCCTCAACAACTCTGTCGAGCGAAGAACAAACTGTGCAGCAATCTGGTGCTCCTCGCGGAACGCTTCTTCCCCGCAAAGTCCCTTACGGACCTTGGCACAGGCAGCTTGGTACATTCCAAAATCTAGTTCTGTATTCTTCTCGATCAAGGCACGCACTTGATTTTCCTGTGTATGATCCGTAGCTTTCCAGATAAGTGACCGTTCAGCGAGTTGCCGGATCCTCTGACCATCTGGATCAGCGATGTCCCGCCGGACCTCCTTGAATGCGGCACCGACACTTGAGAGCCAGTGGAGAGTATGAAGGGTCATTGCTTGTTCGCTACCCGGCAGTACGGTCGGCATATTTTCAATCATGTGATACAAGCTAGGTGCTAAGAAAGGACGATTCCCACACTCGGCGCAGATCACACTATCAATGTTGAAGATGTGGTAATTTACCATCACCTTCGCATTGCAAATTGCACATGCACACCTCCAGAGTAACTTGTCAAAGTCCCAGTCACCGTGCGGCACAATGTTTCGTTCCGCCAGTTTAGTCAACTGATCGGGCGAGATACCTTTCAAAAGATCCCACTGATCGAACCTGCCCATGTCGAGCAGATCTTCACATTTGCGATCTCCGTAAAGTTCCCAACGAATGCTCGTCATGTAGCGACCAGCACGATTGTTTGCAATCAGAAGCCGTGCCGCAATCGGATCGTTGTCGGTTGTGCCGACAACCTTGTGACCTGTTGACTTGAAGCTCGTCCGAAAAAGGACATTAGCTTTTCGCTTGTTGTCCTTTTGAGGCTCCATGTAGAACATGCAGCGGAACGGTGAACGCTCCGAGCTGTGTTGATTTCTCCAGGCGACCATGGCTTCCTCAGCTGATGAGTATTGCCTGATAGCCACATGGAGACGGCTCTCGATCAATCCGGAGCCGATGAACGGATGCATTTGAAGCGGTATTACTGGTAATCGTCCGCCAACCACGAGACTCGTAGTGTTCATTTATTTTTTGTCCTTTCTGTGAGTTTAATTGTTTTGTGATTTAGAATAATTTTATTGATGAGATCGGGAAGAAAATCCCGAATCATCCGAATATCCATGGACCGCAACCACCATAGGTTTTTTTCGACAGAGAACTGATCAGGAAATGCTAGAGCTTCGCTTAGACGTTTAAGCGATGAGACAAATATGACGCCATCATTGCCACTCGCCTGCTCGATGCATTGGCGAAAGTATTCCTGTAAACCCAGCTTCTTGTCCATAGTCATCAATCGGAAAAGACTCCGATCGAAAAGACCCCGAAAAGAAGTGTACTGATTTCCCAGAATACCGTAGAACTTTCGAAGGGAACTGTTCGAATCGAACATTGCGCATATTGCCCAATAAACGATTGAATTCGCTACCGGATCAAGATAATACTGCAACGGAAACTGCCCTTTATGAGCCCTGACTGGATGTATTATTCCGAACCGATTGGATACGACTTCGAAATCAGCAAGAAGGCCCTGAACAATGGATCTTTGTTGAGCAAAGTCTTGTTTCCTTCCACATGACTGGCACGGAATGAGTGGTCGATATAGGATCGAAGTCCGATCAAACACTTGGTGACAAGTGGGACACTTATGCATCACAATGATGGCATCAAAATCCCAATCTCCAGTAGGGACGATTCCCTGACGAGCAAGAAGCTGTGCCTTGTCACAATCCAATCCCTCGAACAAGTCATAGCTGTCAAATCGTCCAATGTCGAGGAAAACTGTCAAATCAAAATCTCCGTAAAGTTCCCATCTGACCGTCGAGAGTCTGCATCCAGCCGCATAATTTCCGATGAGAATTTTTGCAGCCGAGATATCTTCGATATTAATGCCGACAACTTTGTCATCGGCCTTGCTTGTCCTTTCCAGATTCGGTACCAGACGTATAATCGCTTTGTTATTTTTCTGTTCCTTCCAGAAGACAAGTCGTTCAGTCACCGTTTCGACGCTGAAGACTTCCCTGAAGGCACGAAAAAGTTTTTGGCAATATCCCCGAGGCTGGTCCGATGTGTCACATTTTTGAATGCCGTGAGCACTCGGCTCTAAAGCTTTTGTGGTCATTAATATGCCTTTCTTTGAGTTGTGAATTATAAAATTGACAAACATCCCCAGATTCCAACATATCAAGGTTTATTGACCTTGTCAAGAATTTTTATGCTTAGCCTTTTACCTAGCTCTACTACCTGAATAGACCCTTTATGAATAACCAAAAGCGGACTGATAGAGAGGTTTTGTTTGAATCATTCAGATCTTCATCCATTTCAACACTTCCTTCGGAACTCATAATTTCAACATCGGAAGATCCCGAAGAAGTGGCCATGAATGTCGTAACGGTTACCGGAGATGTGGCTTCTATGCTGATATTGCCGGAGGTCTGGGTGGACATGGCTGGATCCATGGCAGAAGACTGCATCCCAGATCCTACCTGTGCCCGACCGGATACATAAGCGTCTAGGACGGCCATTTCCCCTTTGTCCATAGTCAAAGGTTTTCCGCAAACCAGATTATTGATCTGTTTTGATGTAGTGATGCTGACAGTTCCGGAAGGAATAGAAGCTCCCCAAGGGGCCAGAATTATAGCTTTGTATTTGATCTGGAAGGCGCTCACAGCGGCTTCGGTTTTGGCATCAAAAGTACCATTGACATCCACATCGTACCCTTGATTGACCTTGAGAAATGTCTGCAGACGCAATACTTCGTCGCGATTGTTGTTTGGACTATCGCGCTTCAATAGGCTCTTTATATAATTGGGACAAGAAGCCGTAGATACTGTTTGGGCACCAGCTACTGACGGCACTGCTACACCTGCCAATAATACAAAACCTAATGCTAAATAAGTGATGTTTTTCATATCATCAGGTTATCAAACCAATAATAAGGTTGTCAATATGTCGGCAAGAAATAAGGAAAACATATCCGAAAAGGACGGGTTGACCTCGTCGCTCTCTACAGAGATTAGCGACTCGGTCCCCCTCGTTCTCGCCGACGCATTGGAAATAAACAGGTCAATAATGTGATTGCGTCGGCTCCGAAGAGCCTTTTCGAATATGTTTTCCTTATTTCTTGCCTAAAATTAATAAATTGACCTATGCTACAATTTAACCATAATAATGCCCTACACAGTTTTTATTTATGCCGTCTTGGCTGGACTTGTGCCGTCTTTTATTTGGCTTGCTTTCTGGTTACGTGAAGATACGCGACCAGAGCCGAGATTTATGATTGCCCTTTGTTTCGTTAGTGGCGCATTGGCAGTCATACCAGCCATATTTCTTGAAAAATACATTGCCGGAATAGTGTCCGATAATAGTCTTACATACAGCCTCTGGGCAATGACTGAAGAGGTAATCAAACTTTTTGTTATAGCTCTCGTTGCTCTCCAAAGTGACTATAACGACGAACCTATAGACGCCATGATCTATTGTGTGGCTGTGGCTTTGGGTTTCGCGGCCCTGGAAAATAGCCTATTTATTCTCGGACCATTGGCAAATGGCGATGTGGTCGCGAGTGTCGTCAATGGTAGCCTGCGATTCATCGGAGCCACCCTTGTTCATGTAGTCAGTTCTTCTTTGATCGGTTTTGCCATAGGATATGTCTTTTATCGTAGGTCATTGGCGAAATTTTTGGCTGTTATCATAGGGTTGTGCACGGCGATCGCATTGCATGCCGCATTCAACTTGTCTATAATTACAGCAAGTCCTGCCGAGACACTAAAAACTTTTGGGTGGATTTGGGGAGCGGTGGTCATACTGATCGTATTGTTTGAGGAGATCAAGGTTGTCCGACCGCCCATACGCACTTTTGATTGATTTTTTAATATTAAAAAAATATTTATGTCCAAAGACAAAAGATCATTTTTTGAAAGATTGACCGGCACGGTCCGCATGGATGAAGACCGAATAGAATCAAAGCCGACCAAGAAAGATCGCCCAAAAGAAACCGATTCATCTTGGATAGATGAAGAGTCCGAAAAAGACGGAGAGTTGACCGTGGATGTCTATCAGACTGCCGAAATGATCGTGGTCAAAAGCATGATTGCCGGTGTTCGCCCAGAAGATTTGGATGTTTCCATAACCAGAGATATGGTGACCATTCGTGGACATCGCGAAGAAGAGCGAATTTCTCGGGAAGAAGACTATCTTGCTCGTGAATTGTATTGGGGCTCATTTTCTAGGACTATTCAGTTACCCGAAGAGATAGATGTGGACGAAGCTGAGGCCGTAGAAAAACACGGTCTCCTCATCCTTAAACTCCCCAAACTGGACAAAAAACGCCAGTCAAGACTCAAAGTCAAGACGGTGTAGAGTTGTAGCTAAATATCCAACCTAGCTAATCTAGCATTTGACTGAATAAAAGATTTGCGAGCCGGGACATCGTCGCCCATGAGCATATCGAAAACCTTATCGGCTTCGATGGCGTCTTCTATATTTACCTGCTTCAGAATACGAGCTTCCGGATCCATGGTTGTTTCCCAGAGCTCATCGGCATTCATTTCACCAAGACCCTTATAGCGCTGAATAGCAGTTTGTGATTGATCAACATCTTTGCCTAGGGCTTTGATCTTTTCTTCTTCTGTGTAAAAATACAGTATCTCCTTGCCGCGCTTGACTTTGTAAAGAGGCGGTTGGGCAATGTAAACATAGCCATGATCAATCAGTGGACGGAAATATCGGTACAGTAAGGTCAGAATCAAAGTCCTGATGTGCGCTCCATCAACATCGGCATCTGTAGCCAAAATGATCTTGTGATAACGGAGCTTGGATATGTCAAAGGTGTCGCCGATGGCCGTGCCAAAAGCCAAAACTAGATTTTTGATTTGCTCCGAACCAAGCATTCGATCTAGACGAGCTCTTTCAATGTTCAGAATCTTGCCACGCAGAGGCAGTATGGCTTGAATCCTACGATCCCGTCCGGTCTTGGCCGTGCCGCCAGCCGAATCCCCTTCCACAATGAACAATTCTGATTCTCCCGGATCGCTGGATTGGCAATCAGCCAGCTTGCCGGGCAAAGTCATACCTTCTAGGGCACCTTTGCGCAAGACCGAATCCTTGGCCGCCTTGGCGGCCTTGCGAGCCTTCATGGCCAAGATGACCTTGTTAACGATGGAGCGAGCGTCTTCTGGATTTTCTTCTAGAAATGAGCCGAAGGCTTCGGCAAATACAGTAGCCACGGCTCCTTGGGCTTCCATACTGCCGAGTTTGGCTTTGGTCTGGCCCTCAAATTGAACCTCGCGCATCTTGACGGATATGACAGCCGTCAGGCCTTCCAAGGCGTCATCACCAGTGAAGCTGTCTTCGCCGTTTTTGCCGGAATTATTATTCTTGGCATAAGTATTGAGAGTGCGGGTTAGAGCTGTCTTGAAACCCGTGACATGAGTGCCTCCTTCGGAGTTGTAGATATTGTTGGCAAAAGCCAGAACGCGAGAGGAAACATCGTCGGTATACTGAAGAGCGATCTCCACCGACTCAATACCCTCTACTTTCTTTTCAACGGAAAAAATATTCTTATGGATAGGATTGAAGCTCTGGTTGGTAAAGCGGACCAAAGAGACTAGTCCACCTTCAAAATAAAAAGTTTGCGATGGAGCCTCGACCCCCGTGTCGCCAAGATAAAAAACCTCATCATCAGAACCAAAAGATGACACCTGGCCGCGAGCGTCTATAACCCTGATCCGCAAACCCTTGACCAGATAAGCCTGCTGGCGCATGTGATTGACTATTCTATTGACCTCGAAAGAGATGCCTTCCTTGAATATCTCGGGGTCTGGCTCAAAAATGACGATGGTGCCATGGAGTTTGGAACTGGATATCTTCTTGACAGCGGCCTTGCGTTTGCCCCGAGAATATTCCTGAATATAAAGTCCCCCATCGCGGTGAACCAAAACTTTGAGATAAATAGAAAGAGCGTTGACGACCGAAGCGCCGACGCCGTGTAGTCCACCAGAAATAACATATCCGTCACCTCCGAATTTGCCGCCGGCGTGGAGAGTAGTCATGATCGTCTCCAGAGCCGAGACCTTGCTCTGTTTGTGAATATCTATTGGTATTCCACGGCCATTGTCAGCTACTCGGACACGGTTCCCCGGCAAAAGAACAATCTCTATATCATCAGCGAAGCCGCCCATAGCCTCGTCGCGGGAATTGTCAAAAATCTCCGTAACAAGATGGTGTAATCCATCCGGACCAGTGGTGCCAATATACATTCCAGGCCTCTTCCTGACTGGCTCCAAACCTTCCAGAACGGTTATAGCTTCGGCTGTATAGCCCTTGGTGGATGATTTTTTCACCAGTCTATTATAGCAAAAAAGGCCAGAATTGGAAGTCTTTTACCTTAATTTTGCTCCAAACTGGGAAGCGGTTTCGGCGTATATTTTGGCTTGAATGGCATCTATTTCCAGACTGGTAAGGGTGCGATCATTAGCCCCATAAATGATCCGATATGTATAGCTTGTCTTGCCTTTGCCAAACTTACTCTCATCCTGATACTTGTCTGACAATTTCACTTCTTCCACCAGATCTCCGCCGATATCTCTGATAAGATCAAAATAGTCATTGGGCCTGAAAGAATCGTCTACCACAAAAGAAATATCGCGAGTAGCAGTCGGGTATTTGCTCACTGGAACGAACTTCCGTCCCAGAATAAGCTGTTTCTTGACTCTTGGATCATCCGACCAGAGAAGTCGGATGTCGGGGATATCCATACTGACTATGGCCAACCGCTCCAAACCAAAACCGAATGCCCAGCCATTGTAACCAGATACAGCGAAGTTTGTGAGAACGCTCTTCCTGGGTAAACCGCATCCCAATATCTCTATCCATTGGCCATCCTTCTCTATTTCCATCTCCATGCTCGGGTCTGTGTACGGGAATGTGTCGGGATTGAAACGGTTTTTGACATCCTGGCCGAATATGCTTTGGGCGATTTCGGTAAGAACTTTTTTAAGATCATCCAGGGTGATTGTCTCTTTGGTGTCGGGTGTCAGGTACAAACCGCCAAATTGGTGGAAAACATTCATATGTTTGTTATCAATCTCATCCTTGCGATAGACTTTGCCATAACAAATGACACCGAATGACTCTCCTTTGTCCATTTTTTCTTTTATTTCGGGAAGGGTCAAATAATAATGCCACATGACTGTGTCATGGGTGCGTAGAATGTTGTCATTATTGACATAATAGGTATCGGACTTACTGCGTGCCGGGTGTCCAGGCGGCATATTGAAAAGGTCAAAAGTGACTTGTGCTGGCACAATCTCCGGTACCTCTATAGTATCAAAACCAGATAAACTTTTGACAGCCAAAGCCCGATTCACTATTTCATTTATGGGACTATCTGATGTCCTAGAAAGGTCCGGCATAGCTATATATCTCTTCATCCTTTTTGCCTCTGTGTCTGTTCTTGTCTCTAGTTCAGCAAGAAGTTTTTTCTGATCTTCAAGATTTGCGATGATATTCATGAGAGAACTCTACCAAAAAATCCCTATTTAACCAACTGTTATCATCACAGAAACCCGCCCACATTTCCGCTCCGCGAAAGCTACAAGCGCTCCGCTAATTCGCTCCACGGAAATGTGGGCGGGTTTCTTATATTAACCAATAACCAACTACCAACAACTAATTACTATTGAGCCACCTCCCAGATTTGAACTGGGGACCTTCGCTTTACAAAAGCGTTGCTCTACCAACTGAGCTAAGGTGGCGTTCACTTGCATTCTACCAAGACAGCTAAGGTGGCGTTCACTTGCATTCTACCAAGACAGCTAAGGTGGCGTTCACTACTTACAATCGTCCGGCGCGAGTCACGCAGGTGAGGAAAAAGATAACTTGTGGAGATTTCAAAAAACGACAAAAACAACCTATTCCATATTTCTCTTCCCAATACGACGAAGATAGAATGATGCGCTGTGATTGCGGATTTCTCCGCGACCGCGGACTGCATCTATGAGTCTCTTGCCGTGCGGGTTTGCAAGAACATAGTGTTTGATCTCCACATAAACATTGCGTACCCGCACCAGAACATGGTAAGCCAACCAATGCGCCAAAGCAATAAAGGTGTGTTTATTGATATACGATATCCCTTGTCCAACAGACTGGAAGGCGCTTTGAAATATGTGATCCGCGCCAGAACCCAATCTTGAAAGTATATTTCGCCGACCACTGTTCATTTCACCACTCTTCAAGAAAATCATGTATATCATTCCCAGAAGAGAAATATAAAACAAGATAATGATAGTCATCATATATTTTTAGTATTCCAGAGTTTTGAATCTGGCAAAACGACTAATGGCTATCTTTTCGCCAAATTTTTGGACAGCCGTGTCTATCAGAGATTGGATGGTTAATTCCGAGTTCTTTATAAAGGGCTGTTCCAAGAGGACTAGCTCGGAAAAATAGGCCTTGAGCTTGCCATCAATGATATTATTTCTGACTTCTTCTGGCTTGCCCTTGACTTCCCCGTCAAAAACCTCTCTGGCGGCTTTTTTGTCAGCTTCGCCAATATCCTCTCTTTTTAAGAATTTTGGATTGGCGGCAGTAATATGCATAGCTATGTCGCGAGCCAAAGTCTTGAATTCTTCGGTATTGGCCACAAAGTCGGTCTCGGAATTGAGCTCAACCATAGCCCCCAAGGATCCATTACCATGAATGTAAGCCTGGACTGTGCCAGCAGAAAAAATCCTGTCAACTTTTTTGGCCGCTAATTCACCGCTTTTTTTGCGCAGGATAATGTTGGCTTTGGCCATATCACCACCGGCTTCTTCTAGAGCTTTCTTGCATTGCATGATGGACACCCCTGTCTGATCGCGCAATTGTTTGATTTGTTCAGTAGTGATCATAGTGATTGAATTTGTTTGGATAAGATTAGTTGTTGGACCTTTGGGTTGTATTGATTTTGTAGAAACTGTTGCTGTGGCTTGGGGCTGGAGCGGCAAAAGAGCTTGAGTTGGCTCCATTCTTCGTTTTCTCCACAAAATAAATGGACTTAACATTGGAGAGATATCTAGGAAAGAACTTTTCCGGAACGATAAGCCTGAACAATCTGTTCAACGAACCATCGTATGCTGTCGCGGGAAGCATCATTGCCCAAAACAACATAGTCTATGTCCGAAATATCGCAGTCGGAACTTGCTAGGGCGATGACGGGAATACCTAGATCGGATGCCTCCTTGACGGCATTTTTTTCACGCCGAGGGTCAACAATGAATAGGCCGGCCGGCAGTTTCTTCAAGGAAACAATGCCACCAAACATATGCTCCAGAGCAGTTATATCCTTGTCAATCAACAAGCGTTCGTGTTTGGTGTATTTGGCCAATTCACCTTTTTCGCGATCGGAAACGAGTCTTTCAAATAGTTCTATTCGTTTGCGGATCTGACCAAAATTGGTCAAGGTCCCACCGATGAATCTGCTATTGACATAAGGCATACTTATTGACTGGGCTCCGCTCTGAATAGAAGTAATGGCTTCTTTTTTGCTTCCAACAAAGAGTATAGTCTTGTCTTCTTTTGCCAATCCAGACACAAAACCTAGAGTCTTTTCAAGCATTACTTGGGTCTTTTCCAAGTCAAATATATCTGTCTTGTTCTTGGTGGAAAAAATAAAAGGAGAAACGGTGGGGTGTCGGCGAGACCTCCCCAACCCAAAATGGGCCCCTGCCCCAAACATCGTTTCTATCATTTTTTCGTCATTTTTCTTAGCTTCCATATTGAGAGAGCTTACCAGCTCAAAAGGCTCAAGTCAATCATATTCAATTTCTAGGTTGCCGCAAAGCCTCTATGATCGGCTCTATTTTGCCAGAAAGGATAAAAGGCAGATTATGCCATGACTGCTTGATACGGTGGTCGGTCACCCTATCCTGGAGGAAATTGTAGGTACGGATCTTTTCGGAACGATCGCCGGTGCCGATCTGAACATTGCGCTCCGAAGCAAATTTCTTTATCTTTTGTTCTTGATCAATGGCTTCTAGCTTGGCCGTCAATATGGACAATGCCAGCTCCCGATTGGCTGACTGACTACGCTCGGCCGTGGAACGAACAGCTATTCCCGAAGGTTTGTGAATAATTCGGACGGCGCTTTCAACTTTGTTTACATTCTGGCCTCCCTTGCCACCAGCCCTAGAAAATTCTATTTCAAGATCAGCTGGATTTATCTCTATGGTTGTCTTTTGGCGGATGGGCATGATGGCCACCGATGCCGTGGATGTGTGTATCCGCCCAGATTTCTCGGTGTCAGGGACCCTCTGAACTCTATGAACACCAGTCTCAAAACGAAGATCGTCATAGACTCCGGAACCCCGTATTTCCAAGGACACCTCCTTGAATCCGCCAATATCCGTAGGCGACTGATCAACTATCTTGGTGCTCCATCCGCGTGTTTCGGCATATTTCCTGTACATCCCCAGAAGTTCCCCAGCGAACAATGCCGCTTCCACTCCCCCAGCCCCAGCCCGTACTTCCATGACAACCTCTTTTGGTTTTTCTTCTTCCAAGACATTGATCTTGACAATAGATTCCATTTCCAATTCTAGAACTTTCTTTTGGTCTCTAATAGAAACCAGTTCGTGTTCAGCCATCTCCGCCAATGAAGGATTCTGTCGGACGAGAGAGCTTGTCTCGTTTTCTTGTTTGACGAGCTTCTCATAAGCTTGGGCTAGATAAGCCGTTTTGGGATTGGCCTTGAATGATTCCAGATTCATGGTATCGGGAAGCTCGTTTTGAACGAAGAAAATCTATTTTTTGCTGACGGCTTTGGATTTTGATTGGCGGGTCTTGAATCTCTCTACTCTGCCGGCAGTATCTACGATCTTCTCTTGGTTGGTATAAAAAGGATGGGAAGCGCTGGATATCTCCACAAAAAAAACCGGATATTCTTTGCCATCAGTCCATTTTTCCACCTTCTTGGTTTCAATAGTTGAATAAAGCAGGAATTTGGCTCCGCTAGAATTGTCGGAGAATATCACTTGCCTATAATTCGCCGGATGAATATCTTTTTTCATTGTTTTTACAAACTATCACGAAAATGTTCATTACGCAATGATTGAGCTGGTCGCGCCCGCAGGGGAGAACAGTCTCCCGAGGACCCGCGAGCACGCGGGGCCCGAGGGAGAGCTGTTGTCCCCGAGAGGGCGCGGATTATCAATGTTATACTACTTTTAACCCCATGAATCATTCTCGGCCGCCACGAAGCCATACTATATACACTATCGCCATCATCGGTTTCATCTACACTCTCCACTTGGTGATACCGATGTACTCCAATTCAAGCTTCTTGAGCCTATTCGCCGACGGACAAACTCTTGGTTTGATATATATGGCTGGAGCGGCTATGACAGCTCTATGTTTTATTTTGGCTCCCAGTATTATTCGCCGTTTCGGCAATTATAACACTGCGATAACGTTAGTCTGTCTTCAAATAGCTCTGTTCTATGGCTTGACTGTATCATCGTCGTCAATAGTTCTAATATGGTTGTTTATTCTCCAAACAGCCGTTATCTCTTTTATCGGGCTGACTTTGGACATATTTCTGGAAGTCTATACCGATGGCGATCATATCGGAGCCACCAGAGGACTTTATTCCGCCACACTCAATGCTTCATGGGTAATAGCTCCTCTTCTGGGCAGTCTCCTTATAAACGGAGAGGATAATTATCGACATACTTATATCGCCGCCTTGGCAATGCTTTTTCCTCTGCTCTATCTTATTCATAAGAATTTTCCGCGGTTTCGCGACCCGAATTACAATCATATATCGACTGGACAACTGATCCGACTTATCTCTTCCAATCCAAACTGGAAGAAACTTTTTATAGCCAATATTATTCTTCAGATATTTTATGCCTGGATGGTTGTTTATAGTCCTATATATTTGCACACGACTATCGGTTTTGGCTGGGAAGAGATTGGCATTATTTTGACCATAATGCTCCTACCCTTCCCTCTGATCCAATATCATCTGGGCAAGCTGGCGGACGAACGCTATGGAGAAAAAGAAATCATGGCTATTGGTTTTGCTATTGCTGGAATAGCCACGATCGCCCTATCACTGATAAATCTTCCTAGCGTATTGATATGGTCTCTGGCTTTGTTTACAACCAGGATTGGAGCGGCGGCGGTAGAAGTGATGATAGAGACTTATTTCTTCAAAACCGTCTCTCCAAAAGATTCGGCTATTTTGGGCTCATTTCGCTTGACTAGACCGATTTCTTATTTCATAGCGCCGTTGATAACGGTACTTGGTCTGATTTTCACCACCAACGCCAATCTGTTTATTATTGTCGGTATTATTACTCTATTTGGTCTGTATCCAGCCTTGACTATCAAGGATACGCGATAAAATTCACTATTGACTTCGATAGACAAAGGACTACAATAAAGTCAGGTTACTTCCTCAAAGGAGAAGATCCTTAAATTATTTTTACGGAGTCCCGGGTATACCTGCACCGTGGTGCTGGCATCAGGGAAACCATTTTGGAGAATTGGTATCACTCCTTCAGGCAGTAGCCGAACAAAAAGCTTTCCTCACTGGGAGGCTTTTTGTTTGGAGAAGGACTTTCAGAGAACATTTTATTAGAAGCCACACTCATTTGTAATTTTATTTTTGGAAACCGTTTGATTCACGCCATCTTCCAGCAATCGCTATAGATAGTCCCACCAATATTGCCCCCAAAAACCACCCAGCCACAACATCTGTCCCCCAATGAACAGCCAAAATCAAACGACTAATGCCCATAATCAGAATAGCGATGATAGATAATTTCAGAAAAATGATTCGCCCTAGTTTGGAATAGATTCTCGGCCATACTATATAAGCCAGAGCCAGAAAAAAGGCGGCGGCCATGGCGGCATGGCCGCTAGGAAAACTATAACCCGATTCTATGACCAAAGCATTTTCAGGACGAACGCGCATAACCAATTCTTTTATTACAGAGACCGCCACACTGGTGGAGATAAGAGACAAAAAAAGAACCATTACTTCATGTCTTTTGCTATTCAAAAAGAGCCCTAGAGCGATCAGAAGTCCAATAGCGATCAAAACAAATCCTTCTCCAATAGTGCCAAATATCATGGCAATAGTAGCTAGAAAAGATGTGGTATTAGAGACGAAGAAGCTGTTGATAGAGGAATCAAGAGTCAACATATAGTCTATTGTAACATGCGACCGAACCCTTTATAATGGGCTGTGAGGCGATTTTATCAGGAAATAAAATTATTTGACGATATGAAAACAGTTACAATTTATTCAACCCCAAGTTGTAGTTATTGCAATATGGCAAAGACTTTCTTCAAGTCCAACAACGTTACTTACACCGAACATAATGTCGCTTCTGATCTGGAAAAACGCAAAGAGATGATAGACAAAACCGGACAAATGGGCGTGCCCGTCATAGACATCGGCGGCGAGATAATCGTCGGTTTTGATGAAAAGCGACTTAAAACAGCATTGGAGATCAAATAAGACTTTTTGTATTATTTACTGTAAAAGTGGGGCAACAAATCTGATTGCGTAATATATTTTGACGCCTGATTTAAAAGTTAAAAATAGTAGTGAGATTTTAAGTCTTCCTTTTCACTTTTACTTTTTACTTTTGCAATCTTTGGTGCGAGATGCGGGAATCGGACCCGCGTCCTGTGCTTGGGAAGCACATGTTCTACCACTGAACCAATCTCGCGATTTGGGGTATTATTTCCGATATTGCGCATTCTTTTCATTAAAAATGATCCTACTATATCAGACCAAGAAAATCCAAAATCCTATCCCACCAACCGAAATGATCGGAAAGATCAAGTCTGTCTCTAGAAGACGATAAGATCGGGCCGTTGACCTGGTTCGGATCGCTAATGATGACAGCCACCGACTCCCCTTCCTTAACAGCCCTGTATTTTGTCCGCAATTCCGCTTCCACACCCTGATCAGTAGAGAGATAATTTATTCTACCGGAAAGTTCGCTCTGTCTTTCTTCCAGTCTTTTCAATTCTGCTTCTGCTTGGGCAAGACGGCGTTCACTGCCGCGAGCTTTGTCATACATTCCCCAGGCAGCTCTGGCTAGAATGACGAATAAGATAATAGTCAATACTAACACCAATGGTGACCATAAATTCCTTTTGGCTGTTGAACGTTTGCTTCGCCTCATACTTGTCAGTATACTAGATAAACTATGTTATTTCATGAAAAATCAAAAAAAGTCGTTAGAATAGGTTTTATGATGGTCAGCATCCTGGTCATCATCAGCATGATCTTGCTATATTTTCCAGTTTGGCAATAAATATCATTCCCCTCGCATCATTTTTATAAAAACTTCCTGGGGAATGACCACTTTGCCGTGGGTCTTGAGACGTTTGCGGCCCTCTTTTTGTTTTTCCCGTAATTTCATTTTGCGAGTGATATCTCCGCCGGAGAGCGTGCTGGCCGCGTCTCTTTTGACTCCAGAGACAGTCCGTGAAGCGATGATCCGGCCCAGAGCTCGAGCCTGGACCTTGAATGTGAAGAGCTCGCGTGGCAGTAGTTTGTAGAGATGTTCTACCATCCGTTCAGCTTCTTCGGCCACTCTGCGCCGTGAGACTACTCTGGCAAAAGCCGCCACTGGTTCATCGGCAATCATAATATCCAAACGGACCACATCGGCCTTGCGATGACCTATAATGTCATATGATATGGAAGCGTAACCGGAAGAAACACTTTTGACCTCGTCAAAGAAATTGCGCATCAGCTCCCGCAAAGGCATGGATAAAGTCAAAATAGCCCGATTGTCGCCAAAATTGTCGGTGGAGACAATAACCCCTTCATGATCAAAAATAGACTTCATCAGGACACCGATATATGTAGGCGGAGTGATAATTTTCATGGACACAATAGGCTCGGTAATCTCGGCAATATCGTGATCTTCGGGAAAAAGAGCCGGCGAATATATGGTCTCAAAATCTCTACTCTTTTTCTTGACATTATAGGTGATGGTAGGCATAGTCACGACCAATTCCAAGCCAAACTCCCTACGCAATCGCTCTGTCACAATCTCCATGTGCAACATTCCCAAAAAACCAGAACGATAGCCTTTGCCCAAAGTTCCGGAAGATTCTTCTTCATAGGTAAAAGATGAATCCGAAAGACGCAGACGACCTAGAGCCTGGCGCAAGAGTGACAGATCGTCTTGGCTTTTGGGGTATAGAGAAGCCCAGACGACAGGATGCGGAGTCTGATAGCCAGGAAGAGGCGGTTCTGTATCATTGACCTCTGCTACGGTGTCGCCTACCGAAGCTATCCCAGGCTCTTTGACTCCGGTAACTATATAACCGATCTCTCCGGCACCCAACATTTCCACTGGAGTATTGTCGGGCATGAATACGCCAACTTCTATGGCTTCAAATACTCGACCGGAAACCTTGAAGGTCAATTTGTCATGACGCTTGACGGATCCACTGAAAACCCTTACATACACAATCACTCCCGTATGATTTGAATATTGAAAATCAAAAACCAATGATCGTAAGTTTTTTTGGGCAGCAGAACCAAATATCTCTGTTCGCAAACCCGTAGCGGAGTTTGAATCAAGAATGACAGGAGCTGGAATTCGCTTGATCAGCTCATCAAGAAGATGCCGAACACCTTCACCAGTCTTGCCGGAGACTTTGATTACATCATCAATAGAGCAATCCAAAAGTTGCGCCAATTCAAGGGCCACCTCTTGGCTTCTAGCCAAAGGCGAATCTATCTTACTGACCACAGGTACTATGATGAGACCTGCCTCTCTAGCCATGGTCAAGGTCGTCAAGGTTTGAGCCTGGACTCCTTGTGTGGCATCCACAAGAAGTATGGATCCTTCCACAGCCTTTAGAGCTCGCGAGACCTCATAGGAGAAATCTATATGTCCTGGGGTATCTATGAGATTGAGTATGTATTCTTGGTTGTCGTCCCCCACAGACCACTTCATCCGGACAGGTTGCATCTTGATAGTGATGCCTCTCTCGCGCTCCAGTTCCATGCTATCCAAGACCTGGGCCTGCATCTTGCGTTTTTCTATAGTGCCGGTGATTTCCAGCAAACGATCAGCCAAGGTAGATTTGCCGTGATCAATATGGGCGATAATAGAAAAGTTGCGGATATGACCAGGATTCATTGACTGAATATAGCAGAAATATGATGAGTCTCATAGTTATAAAAATTTTTTCAAATAATAAAAACAGCCCACGCACTGCTTAGCGGGGCTGGTGTTTATTCAAGACTTTCTCATGTTGGCTGGCTACGCCGTAGCCGAAGCTATTTCCTCGATTGTCCGCATAACCGCGTCGTAGGGCTTTTCGGCCTTCACGATCGGACGGCCGACCACGATACGATCCGCGCCGGCCTTGATGGCCTTTGTAGGAGTCATGATCCGCTCGGGATTCTGATCATCGCCAGGAACGATCGCCCACGTCGGCCGAATGGCCGGAGTGTTGAGCGACAGAACGATGCCGAATTTCGCACGGAGCACTTCCGCCTCTTTGGGAGACGAGATGAGTCCATCGATCTTCGCATCTGCCGCGACTTGGGCAAACCGCATGACGGCTTCCTCGGTCGAGCAGGTAAACATCGCTTGGGTGTCAGCGTCTTTGAGACTTGTAAGAACCGTCACGCCGAGCACTTCCGTGTCCGGCAGTTCAGCTTTCAAAGCCTGCATGGCTGTGAGACCGGCGACACACATTGTCGTGAGCAGCTCGGGTTTCGCTTCGCGGATCAGAACGCCGTCGGTGGACAGTGTCTCTCCGATGTCGATCAGTTTGAGGTCAGCGAAGGCCCGCAAACCGCGCGACTGGATTTCGCCGATCAGGTCGTAGCCGCAGGCTCGCAGAGCGGAGTTCACCTTGAGGCAGACTCCGGTTCCCTTGAGACTGTCGGCTAGTGCGAGAACTTTTCCCTTGATCCATACTCGTCTCCATTTTTTGAGAATATGATCTTGATGTGTAGGTCCGGGATCATCTTCTGGAGTTGGCTTGAAGTCAGCAGCAACGATCAAACGTTCCGCTGGTTCTAAGGCTTTTCTTATAGGCATTTCGCTCATCCATTCGAATCTATCAGTTGACATAATGCATTTTCCTTTCTTGTTTGTTGAGTGTTTCAGTAGGACGCATTCAGACGAGCCCAGTTGTCTTTCGGACGAATTGCTTCGGACCCTTCCCTACAGAGAGGACATTCGTCGGGTATCCACATTGGCATGGGACGGTTGATGAGAGTGATGATCTTCTTACCACTCGCTTCCGTGAGACCGGATCGGTTAACGAGAACGAGGATAAACGGCATGACAGCCCCACCAGAACTTTCGACAGCGTCAATCGTTAGATCAACACTACCACCAGTAGTAAGTACATCTTCACATAACAAAACATATTGACTCCTTACGAGTCCGCGTTCTTCATCGCTGAAAACCATTGACTTCTGTCCATCACTTTCATTTTTTGCCGGCGAAGCCCAGAAGCATTCACCTCTGGTAACCATGATCTGATCACTCACCAGTTCGGCGAGTTTGGTCGCTCCGGTCTGCGGTCCAACGACGCCTTGAACTTTTGAAACATCTCCACTTTGCTGGGTAAACAGTTCGAGAAGGTCGGAGGCGGCAGCGCATAACAGCACTTCATCTGGAATCACCAGTCGGCTATTGAAGAAACCGTTTGAGTGTTTCCCTGAGGTGAGGAGTGCATGTGGTCGCTTCGGGTTTCCATCATGGATCCAAAGTGCATTTTTCTGCTGATATTGGCTTATCCAGCCATCTGCGTTTCTGTACATAGTATTCCTTTTTGAAGGTTCAAGCGCTTTAAGGCAGTGCTTTGGCCTGTGTCAATTCATTGATCAAATCGACTCTAATCTACACACTACCTCAAAATCATTTTTTAGCAAACTACATATGCTCCACCTCGGCCGGAGGGACTGGGGCTTTCCAGATCTTGTGATGAAGAGTTCGCCAAACTTCGGCGATTTCCGGATTTTTCAGAAGGATAAGAGTCGCAACGCCGATAGCGATACCAAAGACTCCGGCAGACAAACCTTGCATGAATATCCCCCAGACCTTCTCCAGAGGAAAGACTTCGGCAAAAATACGCAGTCCCAAGAACGCCGCGTAGCCCATGATGACCGAAGCCGAAAAGCTGTGAAAAAGGGTTGCCAGAACCGGCCGAGAAAAACCGGAATATTTCTTTTCAAACATCAGCCAGTGAAGAATTGTGTTGAAAATAACCCCTATAGAATAAGCCAGAGGCAATAAGAGGGCGCTTGTTCCGGCTTGACCGCTGACCTTCAGAAGATCTTCCAGGAAAAACCGAAAAACTGGATAAGCAAAAAAAGCTTTGGTCAGGGCGTATGAAGAAACCACGATCAAGCCGGCCGAAGCCACATTGACGAGCAATGGCTCTTTTGTTTTGCCTTCGGCGTAGAAGGCCCGCACGAACAATACCACCAAACTTTGACCAATGACCGAGATCATAAAAATAGCCAAAGAAGCCGCGGTCAGCCTAGTGTCAGCCCAATCAAAACGCCCGGCCCCAAGGACGGTTCGGACGATCTGGGCCCGCAGAACAATAAAAAGAACCATGATTGGAGTTGACCAAAAGACGATATGTCTAGCCGCCAAAATCATCTTGGCTAGAAATTCCCGACGATCTCCCTGGACGAATAGTCGCGAAAGAGCTGGAAAAACCGCCGAAGAATAGCTGGCCCCGATGATAGTCAGAGGAAAGGCTTGGAGGTTGAATGACAAATTGAAAACGGCGATAGACCCGCGAGTCATCAGTGAAGCCAGAGCAGTCAAAAAAAACGTGGCCAATTGGTGAGCCGACATAGTAATGGTTCTCGGCAATGAGATCAGAATAGCTTGCTTTAGCCTATGCCAGTCCAAGCTACGGACAAGACGAGGCAATAATTTTTCTTGAGCCAAAAACGGCAATTGTACCGCCATATGCAAAAACGCTCCAAGAGCCACTCCTATAGCCAGACCGGATATGCCCAAGGATGGATATAGGGCCAAAATACCGGCAATAATACCGATATTGTAAAAAGCCGGACTGATAGCATAGACCAAAAAACGATGACGCATGACCGTCATGCTGGAAAAGAGATTGGAAAGTCCTAGAAAAAAGGGTGACAAAAGCATGATCCGGGTAGAAGCTATCAATTCCGGCAAAAGCGGGTCATCGGCAAAACCAGGCAAGAAAAACGGCACCAGATATGGCGCCGCCAATACCGCCAACAGACTGACCGATACCATAGCCCCGAAGAAAACCGTGAATATAGAATCGGCGAAGCTCTTGCCTTGATCATGGCTCTTTTCAAAATGTTCTATGAAAAAAGGCAAAAGTATAGAGGCCGAGACAAGCGATCCGACCGACACGAATATAAGATCTGGCAGACGAAAGGCCGCGTAGTATATATCCAATTCCCTTCCAGCCCCAAAAGTGAAAGCCAGCAACTTGTCCCGAGCCAGCCCCAGGAATTGGGAAAGCAAAGCAAAAACCGCCAAGAGATAAGCGGCCTCGTGTAGGCCGCGGATTTCCCTGCCGATCACTGAAAATAATTTCTTTACCATAGTTCTCCCCTAGTTTTCTTGTATTGGTGGTTTGGCCCGGCGCTCTGGAGTGGGGGTTACAGGAAGTTTGGCGTCGGTGAACGGAGATCTTCCAGATTGGAGATTGGACAGGATCAAGGCCACTTCCTGATTGTCAGGATTGGACTCTACCAAACCCGTGAATTCCTGAATTGCCAATTCATTTTGATTTAGACGAGAATAGGATAGTCCAAGAAAGTAATGGGCATTGGCATAGACCGGAGAAAGGGCCACGGCTTTTTCTAGAGCATTGGCCGAGGCTTGGTAATTTTTGTTATTGTATTCAAGCAATCCAAGCTGGAAGAATAACAGAGGGTTTTGTGGGTTGATCTGGGTGGCAATAGTAGCGGCCGTGATAGCGTCTTTGAGATTGCCTTGAGCGGCATAAATCTGGGAGAGCATGAAGACGGCGTCAATATAATTGTTCTTGACCTGAAGAGCCGCCCCGACCGCCTGCAAAGCCAGATCAAGTTTGTTTTGGGAAGCTTGAAGTTGGGCAAGATCCAGGTAAATAGCGGGATTGAGACGGTTTATTTTGATAGCCGCGTCATAGGCTTGAAGAGCATTTTCATAGCCCTCTGCCATATTCAAGCTAGCCGCTAGTCTGGAAACCCTTGCTTCGGAAAGCCGGTTGTAATAATTGTCCGGATCGTGAGCGATAGCACTGCGGGAATATGTTATGGCATCATTTATGGTTTTGACTATATCCTCTGCCAGGGCCTGAGATGTTGAGGCGCTGGTCTCTACTCCAGAAGCATTGGCGGAAGACAAGACGGACACCAATCGGTTGACTTTAGCCATGCCGACTTCAGCACGAGCTTGCCAATAGATATCCGAAACATCTATAGCCAAAGCTTTTTTGAAAGCATTGTCGGCATATTCAATATCATTTTCCAGACTCAAATGTTTTATTCCTGAACCGAAATAAAACAAAGCTGTGGCTTTTTTGACATAGACCAATCCCCAAACAATGAACAATGCCAATAGTATTCCCATTCCAAAAGTGAAGAGTCGTCCAAAGACCGTCCCGGAAATGGAGTTTATATACTTGGGCTGATACAGACCATAGGCACAAGCTGATCCCAAGAATACCCCAGTCAAGACAAAGGTGTACAGAATCATAGTGTGAGAAGGTACATACAATAGAGTTGTCAGCCACAAAAATACCGTCCCAGCATATGATGAGATAACAATAAACCGTCCATGGGATCCTGTTTGAGGATCATCATGTGTGGCCGCTGAAAGCAAGAGTTGGCGAAGAACTTTGGTCCCGACCAGACCCAGAAAAACCAAAAATAGTAGCCATGATAGACCTCCTAACAGTCCCTGGGTGACGAAAAATGTGGGAACCATGGCAAATCCAGAATTGAACTCCACTCCCCAAGCGTCGGTAGGATTGATATAAGATGGTTTGTAAGCGATGTAGGCCGAAGAAAAACGATTTGGACCAACTCCTAGAAGCGGTCGATCTTTGATAGCTCCAGAAGCCACATCCAAAGTCGGCTGCCACGGCAGAGACAATTCGGTATGTCTGGCAGACAAAAGGTCAATGACCGGACGAGAAATAATAGCTCCCTTCCAAATCATCACTACCGAGATCAAGCAGGCCAAAAGAGGTATCCACGCTATTTTCTTGAACCAGGAATATTGGCTGTTTTCTTTTCCCAAAGACCTTTTATTCCAAACATAAATGGTCATTCCCAGAAAAACTACCATGGCGGCAGTCCAAGATAGTCTATTCATGACCACAAAAGCTCCACCAGCGGCCAGGGCTATCATAATCCAACATACAGTCTTGATTCTAAATGATAAAGGCAAGAATATGATCGCTGACAAAAGAATGGTGACAACCAAAAGAGCGTATATTCCAAGTTCATTCCAAGTGCCAACAAAGGTAGAAGTGAGACTGCCTAATATCCCGAAAGTCGCGAATTCCGGCCCAAACGCAAATCGCAAAGCCTGAAAGGCGAATAAGATAAAAAATACCCCCACGCTGGCAACATAAAACCACACGGCTCTTTCACCTCGGCCCGATAGAGATCGAAAGACCACCCAGACTGCCAGAAAACATATTAGAAGAAAGCTGGCCGTGGAAACCTCAAACCCTTGGCCAAACAATGATTTGGTAATATGACCGCTAGACAAGGCTGAAGCGAAAATAGATACAGAGACGAGTATAATGACAAACGAAATGGCTTTGGAAGGTAAAATCAGAGTCTTTTCTTTGAGAGCCAAGAAGATATATATGCCTGCCGAGCCTAAGGTACCAATAGCTATGATTAGTGTTTTGATCAGATCGCTAGAAACATAATGACTGGGCCAGAATGACAAAGGAACCAAAACGACCATAGCTATAATCAATGAAAAGGCGATCTGTTCTAGTTTTTTATAGGCTGAAACTGGCAACTCTTGGGAAACTGGTGATTCGTTGGGAAACATATGTTGTATGAAATAAAAACTGATAAAAAAATTGCTGTCTGGCTATTATAGCAAAAGACTATACAAATATAAACAGATGAGATATATTGACAATGTCACGCTAGACAACCGCGTTCTGCTTCGCTCCTACAGAGCTTCGCAGAATGAGGAAAGTCCGAACACCAGCCTAGTAATTGGTTACTGGAAACTAGTAACTAGTTATCAGCAACCAGTTACTAGGAAAGATAGCAGGTAATGCCTGTCAGGGTGATACCCAGAGGTGCGAACAGAAACGGTTCCAAGCGAAAGCAAGGAAACATCCTGCTTCGCTCCTATTGGAGCTTCGCAGGATGAGCTCTTGTGGTAACACAGGAGATGCAACGGCTAAATCCTTATCTTGGTGCAAGACCGAGCTTGTTGGTAGTTGGTTATTGGTAGTTAGTAATTGGTAAATGATAAACCCACCAAAAACTAATAACTAATAACCAACTACCAATAGGAGTGTCGCTTGACTCCGAGCGTGAGTTCGGAGCTAGATAAATGGTTGTCAGACTCTGCTTCGCTCCTACGGAGCTTCGCAGAGCGAACAGAATTCGGCTTATTGCGCGGCACATACCAAAACATCCCGATGAACATCGGGATGTTTTGATGTATACCTGTATGGATATACTATACTTCCTACTTCTTACTTCCTTCTTCTAATTTCTTCCCATGAGCATGACTATCTACTTCATAGCTCGTATTCTGGGCTTCAAAGAAATTGACAAGCTCGTAAACATCGGTGGCCGCGCTCATCCATTTGGCTGGGTTGGTGGCATTATAAAACTTCGGGAAACCGAGCTCTTCCAGACGGCGATCGGCCACATATTTGACATATTGGTTGACATAGTCGGCATTCAGTCCCAGGATCCCATTCGGGAAAAGGTCTTTGTTATAATCCACTTCTTTATTGACTCCTTCAATGATAATATTTCTGATATCATCGGCGAATTCTGGGGTCAAAAGGTCATGATTTTCTTCCAGAATGTTGTGAATCAGATTCATCCCAAATTGGAGGTGCAGACTCTCATCGCGCAAAACCCAGTTGATCATGGAGCCAAAATTCCGCAACTGTTTTCTTTGGCGGAATGACAAAACCACCATAAATCCTGAATAGAACCAAATCCCTTCCATGACTATATTGGTAGCCACCAAATTGCGAATAAAATCCTTCTTGCCTTCCGTGGTACTAACATCCAAAGAAACTTCTGTCATCCGTCGCATGTATTTGTTGATGTAGTCTTCCTTGGCTTTCATGGAAGGGATTTTGAGATGGTGCTGGAATACCTTGATCCGATCAAAAGGAAATGTTTCAAGAACATATTCAAAGGCCACACAGTGATTGGCTTCTTCCCACATTTGTTTGGCCAGATATAGATGGCATTCTGGAGACTTTATGTATGGATAGACGCCCAAAGCCAGAGATCTGTTTACGATCAGCTCTGCCGGGTTGAAAAAGGACATTAGAAATTCTACCGCGTGTTTTTCATCGTCGGTCATCCTCTTCCAGTCATCCAAATCTTCTTTGAGAGTTATTTCATGGGGAAACCAAGTATTGCGGACAGCCTGCATGTATAGGTCATAAGCCCACTTGTATTTGATTGGGTGCAAACTAGTATCTTCTGGGGCGGCTTTTCCTATGAGCATGGAATTATTTTATGGAAATTATTGACAACTATCGCACTGGGCCCGCTCGGCTGGATCTATCGGACAGACTTTGGCCACATCCGAAACACTGATCTTCTCCTTTAGAGGCTCCAGAAATGGTTCTTGTTGAATGGTTTCTTTGGTCTCCAAAGAAGACTCTTTGGGCATGGCTTGGGCTATGGAATGTCCTTGTGAAAGTTCTGTCTGCTGACGGACCGAGACAGAAACCATGTTGGACTCTGAAATACTTGAAATCTCCATGTCGGTCAAGGGAGTCGGAATAGCTTCTTGGACTCTAACAGCTATCTCTTCTTCTTTTCTGGCTGAAGCAACTGTCGCAAACCCTTTCTTGCCCATCTTTTCGGCTTTGTTGACTCTGGTAGTGCTCTGCTCGGCGCTATGACGCGGCTTCATGTGAAGATAATAGGTAGACTTGAGACCTTTCTTCCATGCTGACATGTATATATTCATAGTCTCATCTATATCGCGAGTATCCAAATACATATTGCGAGAAAGAGCCTGATCAATCCATTTCTGGGCCCTAGCGGCTACTTCTATATATGCATGAGGAGATGTAGTGAAGGCTGTCTTATAAATATCTTTGAGATATTGCGGAATGGATGGGATCCCAGAAATGTCGCCTTGATTTTCAATAATAGACTCGCGAACCTTTTCCCACAAGCCCATATTCTTGAGATCTTTGACCAGATTGTGATTGAGATCCAAATATTTGCCGGAGATCTTATTGCGAGAAAAAACTTGGGCGAAACGGGCATCTATACCTGGAGTAGTACCGACAACCAAACCGATATTGGCATTTGGAGCCACAGCCAGGAGGGTCGCGTTACGCATCCCTTTTTTGACCTTGGCTCGAAGAATGTCCCAATTGAGACCACGGTGTTTGCTGGTTTCATCAACTGTCACTGGAACATCGCGCGAAGCGGACACTCTTCTCAAGGTATCAATGGGAACCAATCCTTTTGACCATTCGGAACCGGAGAAATTCTTGTATGACCCGCGCTCTGCGGCTAGATTGGCGCTTTCATCAATAGCCATATAGCTGACAAATTCAAATATCCGATCAGCAAAATTCCAGGCATGCTCGCTGTCATAAGCCATGCCGAGGCGTTCTATGGTATCGGCAAACCCCATGACCCCTAGACCTATAGCCCGGTTCTCATGGTCAGATTTGGAAGCTTCTGAAATAGAAAGAACATTGATATCTATGAGATTGTCTAGCTGACGAATGGCCAAACGAACGCTCTCTTCTAGGCGGCCCCAATTGACTTCTTTGTTATTGATATGAGCGGCCAGATTGAGTGAGGCCAGGTTGCAGACAGCGATATTTTCTTTGTCTTGGGGCAGACAAATCTCGGTGCAGAGATTGGACATATGAATAGTGCCAGTGTTGTTATTGAGAGCTCGGTTATTGATGGTGTCCTTCCAAACCAACCAAGGATGAGATGTGGACTGCAGAGATACAAGGATCTGACGATACTGTTCCTGGGCTGGAACTTTCTTGAATGTTCGCAATTCTCCCTTTTCAGCCATTTCCACATACTGGGCATAGCGCTTGCTAAAATCTTGACCATAAAGTTCATTGAGATCAGTCACATCAACTGGATCAAACATATACCAGTCTTGACCAGCCTCTACTCTCTTCATAAATTCATCGGAAAGATAAGCGGCTGTGTTGGCAGTTCGCATCCGCATATAGTCATCACCGGAATTGTGTTTCCAATCTAGAAATTCTGGAAAATCCATATGCCAATTTTCCATATAAAAACAGAGCGCTCCCATTTTTTTGCCAGCACGACTAATAGCCCGGATGGCCGTATCAAATACCTTGGCGAAGGGAGTTGGTCCACTAGATTGACCTCCAAAATTGGATTTGAGGGGCGAGCCGGCGGCTCGGAGTTTTGTGATGGACAACCCAATACCACCAGAATCTTTGGATAGCCGCATAACATCCGAAACTGTTTTGGCTATGTGGGCCATATCATCATGGACCTCCAACAAGAAACAGTTGGAAAGAGACGAGCGAATAGTGCCGGCCCCCAGATTTGTAGAACCACCGGCAATGTATTCGTGTCTAGACATTTTGGAATAGAACTTCTTGGCCATATTTGTCGGATCTTTCTCATTGTAAGAAAGACCCATAGCTACCCGCATGAAAAAGTATTGGGGAGTTTCTAGTGGTTGGTTCTTTTGATCTTTCAAGAAATATCTGTTGATCAGACCGTCCAGTCCAGCATAAACAAAGAGCTCATCACGCTCCACATCCAGAACATCTGCCAACTTTTGCAGATCAAATTTACCGGCCATATCGGAATGGAGACGGTTTTCGCCAATGCCCTTCAGTATGTAGGCGATGAAACTGTCACGATGTTTTTGTTTGAGATCATCTGTGCTTTCTTTGTCATAATCTCCGATGACTTTGCGATAAATGGTCTTGAGCAGTAATCTGGTAGCAACTTTGTCATAATCAGTGTCTTCTTTTATATTCTGGACGGCTGTATTAATAGTAGCCTGATCCAATTCATCGGTACTAATATCGTCATACAAAGTCAACTGGGTCTCGGTGGCTATCTGGGTAACCATAGATATAGGGTCAGTCAGTCCGACACATGCCCTCTCTATGGAACGATTGATGCGATCGGCATTGAAAGACTCCCTAGTACCATCGGCTTTTTTGATTGATATGCTCATAAGAAAAAATATTTATGTCTACATTGTACATCCGAAGTCAGAGAGGTGGAATGTGGACAATGGTTTAGATCACATTATTTTTTCTCCCGCCACCAAACCAAATTCTTTGGCGGCCCCAGCGTTCAATTCCAGGACATACAAAACTGGACCGGGAGAAACGAAAGTCGCGGGATAAGTTTGAGGCGATATATTTTCTGTTATTCCGGAGATTGTCAGATCGGGAGATATCCAAACGATGTCAATGGAAAAAAGCATGTCTTTCATCCAAAAAGTATAAATATCAGCAGTAGGAAAAACAAAAAGCATACCTTGATCTCGCTTCATATCAGCCTGACCACCCAATCCTTTTTCCAAATCGGCTTCTGCTGTGACTACGACAGCCTCAATAGTTCCAGCCGGAGCAATTATGGATATCTTGGAGGGGGCAGAAGAGGTCGCCGAAGTCTGGCTGGAATCATTCAAGGGATTATTGGCTATGTACTCGGACAGTGAAGGTATGGCTTTCAGACCTATAAGATATCGGGCCACGAAAAAGAGAGCCCCCGCCGCGACCATGAAAATAATGATTTTTGGGAAAATTGATTTCATTGTTTGGTATGTTATTATTATAGCGTTGTTGTGTTATTAATAGTAACATGTGCCGGTAAAAAACTATATGGAAAACATCAATATTTGGTCAATAATTGTAGCAGGAGTAGTCAGTTTTGGCATCGGCGCCTTATGGTATTCGCCAGTTTTGTTCGGCAAAGAATGGCTGGCCCTAACCAAAGTTGGTCAATCTGACATAGACATAACCAAAACCCAAGGGATGTGGAAGTCCTACCTCACTCATTTCATATTTGGACTAATTTCTTTTGGGGTCTTGGCTTTTCTGGCAACAGCCACGGGAGTAGGGCGAGCCGAGGATGGAGCATTTTTGGGATTGATAGCTTGGCTGGGATTCAGCCTGCCAGGAAATATTTCTGAACTTCTTTGGAAGAAGGCTCCATTCAAGCTTATTGTCATTGATGCGGTCAATACCCTTATAAGCCTAGTGGTCGGCGGAGCGATCATCGGGGCGTGGGTGTAATTTAGTAATTGGTTATTAGTAGTTAGTTATTGGTACGATAAATTACTTTGCATTATCAAAAACTAAATAACTAAAAAGATTGTTGACTTTGTGATCGGAGAGCATATCTGCCAGGACCCGAAGCGATTATGGATAGCAATCCGGCAAATGTTACAAGAGGCAGACCGTACACGGAGAAACCTCCTCCCCGGGTAAAGTATATGGCACCAATCATAATGACAGCCAAAATTATCGACACTATGTTTGTCCAGAAACCAAGCACAATGGCGATTCCTCCAATGAGCTCCGCGTATCCAACAACATAGGCTACGAAAGCTGGTATACCGAGCGTAGAGAAGAATGCCACAGTGTCAGCCGGAGCCGAAACCTTCATCCAGCCTGTGGCGATAAAAAGTCCCCCGATAATGAGACGGACTACGAGCAATAAAAAATCTTTCTTTTTATTAGACATGGTATTGATTTAGAAACATTGATAATGCTGATAATATGAACTCATTATAGCGCATTATGTCTATGATGGTAGAATCCCTTATTCTGACGTGCTCATGAAGCGCGATTTTACTGACGGCAGTTTTTACTTGAAGTTCGAACTTACTTCTCTGAAAATCCGGAACAATGAGGAGAGAGCGGACGGAGAACTGGGGGTGTGGGGGCTGTGCCTCAAAAAAGTTTATTACTTTTGTATGTCCCCTTTACTGTCACCATGTAATCGAGGCGGTACGAGTTGGTCAAGTGCACTCTGATCCTCTGGTGTCCATTTGTATGTAATGTCTTGATGTGTGAAGCAGAATTCTTTATCGATCGTAAACTTATTGTCTGATTTTTTGATCGCCATTTCCTTTGCTGGAGTCGCCTTTTCTAGTGCTTTCACATATTCATTGTTTAGTCTTTCAAAATTCTTTACATCTTCACGTCGAAAAATATTTAACCACGCTAACCAACCACTAAAAGGTCTAGCTGCCTTCGCAAGTTCGGCTCTCTCAGATTCTACAGTCAAATTAAATTCTTGATACGCAGTTTTTGCTGAGGTTTCTCTTGTGAGTATAGCTCTGTTTAAACATTTCTGATAATTTGTTTCTCCTGAAATAGGACGAGGTGCAGGTGGAATTGCTGGAGGAATTTGCTGTACTGGAACATTACCTACAGGAATTTTCCCCTCACCAAGAGCCACTTTTTCTTCATTAGCAGAGGCTAAAAGTGTAGTTCTGCCGCAATTAATACTTGCAAATAGATTATCCGGTATATTTTTGGTTTCAGCTGAATTTGGAACACTGTGCGCAAAGACAAGATAGGTGTTACCAACTACAAAATATGGCGGAGGATTTGCATTCCCTGTCCATGCATAAATACCACCTATAGTTATTTTCTTGCCAACCTGACCTTTCCAATATTCTGTTACCTCAAATGACGCGTTAGCCGCTTTATCCGAAGTAGCAGTTTGCATACTAGTTACTTTTCCGGCAAAAATAACAGTCGCTCTGTCTATTTGCTGTTGTAATGTGGCGGGAGCACAGGAAAGAGCGGATGCGTTATAGCTTGGGGGAATCACTATCATAGATAGTATTACTAATACCATGAACAGAAACTTGTATTTTTTCATATTGAAAATACTGTACCATGTCACCTAAGTTTTTGATAGATGGACAACTTTGTTTGTGTAAAAATATTCAAAACTTAGTCTGTTTTCCCATTCAAATACTTTTTCGTCTCCTCATCAAAATCAGAAATATATTTCTTATCCTCCTCTTTTTTAAACTTATCGTATTCCACACCCGCTTTCAATTCAGCTGTTTCTTTTGAAATCTTACCTGACGTTTTCAATATCTCTTTCTCATTCAATTTTAGAAAGTCATCTAACTTATGTATCCAGTCCTCCATTTGCATAGGCTTCTTTTTCCTAGCTTGCATCTCGGCAAAGGACAGGTACTGATCTACAATAAGATTCAAGTCATATATTTCATCTTCTGTCAGATAATTTTTTGCAACAAAAACATCATTTCTTTTTATCTTACCCTGTGGGACGGAAGTAATACCCATATTTGGTTTTTTGGCATCTGCCCGAGCTACAATTACTTCAGCAGCCGTATGTCCATGTATACCGTAGTGCATTTTATTCTGCACCGTGGCAAAAAAGTTCTTGGTCAAGAGTGATTTCGGATCATAGTCTAGGCTAGTAGCATAAATATCTGTTATTTTCTGATAGAAATTTCGTTCGCTCGTCCTGATTGCCCGAACTCGCTCTATGAGTTCGTCAAAGTATGATTCTTTTTTACCATTTTTCAATCGTTCGTCGTCCAAGGTAAATCCTTTGATTATATACTCCCGTAATCTATTGGTTGCCCAGATGCGGAATTGAGTACCGCGGATAGAATTGACACGATAGCCGAGAGAAATTATCGCATCAAGGTTATACATCCGTATCTCCCTTTTTACGCTTCTATTTCCTTCTTTTTGAACTACTAAGGATTCCTTAGTAGTTGCTTTTTCCACCAATTCGCCACTTTCAAAGATATTTTTCAGGTGGATAATGACATTCTCTGATGTACAGTCAAAAAGCTCTCCCATTTGTTTTTGCGATAGCCAGACTGTTTCTCCATCGATCGACACCTCTAACTTGAATGTGCCGTTCGGTGATGCATATAGAATAATATTCTTCATTTCTTTCATAAAGTAATTTTACTATAATATCATTAAAGTAAAATATCTACATTGTTCGGGATTCTCGGCGAAAAATGTTCGAACTTTGTCCAGATCACTGGCGGAGGGTAGGAGATTCGAACTCCTGGTGGGTTGCCCCACACGCGCTTTCCAAGCGCGCGCACTAGACCGCTATGCGAACCCTCCAAACTAGAAACTAGTTACTAGTATACTAGTAACTAGTTCACCATCTCCCACTAGCCCCACCTCCACCAGACATCCCGCCACCGAAACCGCCAAAACCACTACTGCCCGAACCACCACGGCCACCGCCAAATATTATAGGCCAAAGGCCACCTCCCGATCCAGGCGGATGCTTGGAAACAAAATAATCAAAGATCAACCCTAGAATAGTTAGGATCACTATAGCTCCGATACCGGCAAATACAAAACCCCATATCAAACCTATGATAGCCCCTACCACCCCTCCGACCACACCCCCCAGCCACCATGACTTGGTCTTGCCCAGAAACCGCACCATGATATTAAGAATGATAATAACTATGAAAAACAAAGCCGCAAAATCTATGTCGTTCTTTGGGTTACTGGGAGATCTTGTATCAGTACCCGAATAGACAACGGCTTCTGGTGATTTTGAAATAATATCCGTGATTGCTTTTGCGGCTCCAGTTATACCATGGCCATATTTACCTTCCTTGAAGGCCGGTATCATCACAAGACGGACGACTTGGCCGGCTTGGAGATCGGTGACTGTTCCTTCCAGACCATAACCGACTTCTATTCTAGCCTCTCTATCATTCAGAGCAACCAAAATAAGCAAACCATTGTCTTTTCCCTTCTCCCCAATTCCCCATTCCTGGAAAAGCTTAACAGCATAACTTTCTATAGTTTCATCACCTAGTGAAGAAATAGTCACAACCGCCACTTCTGCTCCAGTTGACTTTTTCAATTCCCCCAATTGAATCTCAATATTCTGTTTCTCTTCCGCTTTCAACACTCCGGCAAAATCATTAACGAAGCCTTGAGGTTTGCCTGGGCTTGTGTAGGCAAATACAATAAATGGTAAGAAAAAAATACAAAACGAAAAAATTAGTAATTTTGACATACTGGAATTGAGTCCGGTAAGATATTTTTTAATCTGCAGAACTCGCGTCTTATCCTTGTCCAACAACGCCCAAAGTCGAATCATCTCCTTCGCAAACCCGATTCTTCAAAATGAAAAGATTATATACAGTATACAACTCGCGTTCCGCTTAAGAATTAGGGTTTGCGAAGGAGATGATCGGCGGAGGGCGTAAGTTTGTCTGCTGATCTGCTGACAGGCGAGGCGGAGTTATGTTTGCGGCAGATCCGAATATTCTATCAGAATAGAATAACCCTTCACTCTCATCCCTAAAATCATTCTGCTCTTGCAACCACATCAATCAAACTAAAACTGGACTTTTGGAGCAATATCGGCACCCGTTTGAGCTTCAAAATAGGCAAGTTCTTCAAAGCCAAAAATGGAGGCGATCATAGACTTCGGGAATCTTTTTATAGCCACATTGTATGTCCGGACGCTCTCATTGAAGCGCTGTCTCTCCACAGAAACCCTGTTCTCTGTCCCCTCTAGCTGGGTCATCAGATTTTGGACAGCGTCAATAGATTTTAATGCCGGATAATTCTCTATTACAGCCAAGAGCCGACCGAGAGAGGTCTCCACCTGACTAGCCGCCACCGCCCTATCACTGACAGTTTGGGCTCCAGCATATCTAGTTCTAGCTTCGGCCAGAGCCGTGAAGATCGCCTGCTCCTGACTCATTGCTCCCTTGACCGACTCTACCAGGTTCGGAATAAGATCAAAACGCCTTTGATACTGGGTCTCAACCTGTTGCCATTGTGCCGTAACAGCTTCTTTGGAAATGACAAGACCATTGTAGGCAGTCCAAGTGTAAAGACCGATTATTAGGACAATCGCAAGAATAATTATAAGTAGTTTTTTCATGTTATTACCAATTTACTAGTAACCAGCAACTAGTTACTAGTTGGTGCCGCTTTTGTTTCATCTTCTCCTTGCGGACCAGAGACGAAGGTGAATGATTTTACCATTTCCGTGAAAGCCGTGTCGGTCGTATTGATGATGGCTTTGTTGTTATTCTCGGCTTGGACCAGATTTGAACCAGTCATCTTCTGGGTGGATGAAGCCACGGAAGAAAATGAAAAGAAATAACAAATATTTTCTTTTTGGAGAGAATACATTCTATTGAAGTATGTCCTGCCCTGAACTGTATTTGACATGGAGATCATATTAAAGGAATTGTCCCCGACCGGCACCGTGGCGCGATCTTTGATCTTGGTAACTGGAGGAAAGGCACACTTGGTTGAGACGGCATTGACATCTGCTCGTAATGTGGCAACTGTGGAGACTTGGGTCCTGTCTATAGGCATAATAAAAGTTACACCGGTATCAACCCGCTCAGCTTCCCATGTGCTCGGATAAGTAACAGCGAAACCGAGTTCGGAATTTTGATATTGAGAGAATTTGTCAGAGACCCTGGTAGTGCTAGAAGATGGTATGGAAACGGTTGTTGTGGCCTGTTCATCTGCTGATGGCGCATCAGACTGACCTCTGCCATACCAGACAATGCCTATAATAACTAGAATAGCAACGATAACTATGAAGCCCATGCTTGATTTCCTCATGTGTGATAAAAGTTATTGGTATAATTTGGAACTATAGCAGAAATGTTTATATTTTGCTAGTAATCCATTTCCCCACCCCCGCCTTGAGGCCTAGATTTTTCTTCTTTGGGTTCTTCAGCCACGGCAACTTCGGTTGTCAGGAGGATAGCCGCGGCCGAGCAGGAATTTTCCACGCCCAAACGGGTCACTTTGACTGGGTCAACAATTCCAGCCAAGATCATATCTGGAATGTTCTGGTCTCGCAAAGCATCATAGCCAAAATTACCCTTGCCGTTTTTGACTTGTTCCACAATAACCGATCCATCGTCACGGCCAGCATTGATAGCAATCTGCTTGAGTGGAGCTTCTAGGGCCTTCAGAACAATGGCATAACCAAGGCCTTGTTCCTTGGTAATATCAGTCTTTTTGGACATAGACTTGGAAACCTCATAAGCGGCCCTGACAAGAGCCACGCCGCCGCCAGCCACGATCCCTTCTTCTATGGCGGCCTTGGTGGCATTGACGGCATCCTCTATCTTGAATTTGAGATATTTCATTTCTGTTTCGGTGGCCGCTCCGACTCGGATCACTGCTACCCCGCCAGAAAGTTTGGCGATCCGCTCGTCTAATTTTTCTCGGTCATATTTGGAATCCGTGCCCTCACGCTGTTTCTTGAGCTGGGCCACGCGCTCTTCTATCTCGGATTTCTTACCCTTACCGCCGACCACGATAGTATTATCTTTGGTGGCGATCACGCGACGAGCTTTGCCTAGCATGGCCAAGGTGGCTTGCTCAAATTTGATCCCCACTTCTTCGGAGACAACCGTGGCTCCGATAGTTACGGCGATATCGGAGAGCAGTTCTTTCTTCTTGTCTCCATAGCCAGGAGCCTTGATACCCAGAACATTGAAAGTGCCACGGAGTTTGTTGACTACAAAAGTAGCCAGAGCCTCGCCGTCTATATCTTCGGCAATGATAACCAGGTCTTTCTTGCCAGAATGAGCCAGTTGTTCCAAAAGAGGCAAAACTTCTTTGATGGTGGAAATCTTTTTGTCTGTTACCAGAATAGCCGGATCGTTGAATTCTGCCTCCATCCTTTCTGGATTGGTGATCATGTAGGCGGAAACATAGCCTTTGTCAAACTGTATTCCTTCTACGATCTCTGATTCCAGACTGGTGGACTGGGATTCTTCTACAGTAACCACGCCGTCCTTGCCGACTTTGTTTATGGTGTCAGCGATGATCCGACCGATATCTTCGGACTCAGCGGAAATAGAAGCTACTTGGCGGATCTCATCGTCGCTTTTGATCGGTTTGGCTTGAGCCCGAAGAGCATTTACGACATCCCGTGCGGCCGCCTCTATGCCGAAGCGAATACCCATGGCGTTTACTCCCATAGTGGTCTGCTTCATACCCTCGGCAATGATGGCTTGAGTCAGAATGGTAGCGGTAGTTGTGCCGTCGCCAGCCACATCCTGCTTATTGGCAACCTCTTTGACTATCTCCGCCCCCATGTTTTCAAATTTGTCTTTGAGAGAGATCTCCTTGGCAATAGTAACGCCGTCATTGGTGATCATCGGCGAGCCATAGCTCTTTTCTAGGACGACATTGCGGCCGCGCGGGCCTAGAGTGATCTTGACCGCGTCCGCCACGGCATCTACTCCGCGTTTCAAGGCTTTCCTGGCATCTTCGTTGTAAAGAATAATTTTTGACATAATTTTTATTTAATAATTACGAGTATCTCGCTCTCCCTGACTACATAGTATTCATTATCGCCGATCTTAACCTTGTCTCCCCATTGGAACAGCACAGTATCGCCGACTTTGACAGACATGGGGACATGTCTGCCATCCTCGGTTCTGCCATGTCCGACAGCCACCACCTCTCCTCGCTTGCTACCCTTGTCTTCATTGACAGTCACAGGAATGATGATCCCGGAAGCGGTCTTCTTCTCGGCGCCACTATCCTCTGTCTCCCGAATAAGCACTCTGTCCTGCATGGGACGAATGGGGATTTTGGAGCCAGCAACTTCTTTAGTAATGTTGTGATTATTGGTCCTTTTTTTATTCTTCTTATTTTTTGGCATGTTGATTGCATTATATGCAAGAATGTTGAGCTGGCAACTTGACAAAGTACCCATAAGATGATTGACTGTGGCGCAATCGAAGGAGGGGTGGGGATTTTTGTACCAAAAGTTATGTTATAGTATGGTAGTGATATAGCTGTTATAGGCCAAAACCCCGTGGTTAGACATCGTTTGATGCAGGAGTTTTCTATGGTCTTTAAAAAAGAAGATGTGGAGGTTGTGGATCTCCACACCGCTTCGCCAACCACAATGTATGCCGTGGTCAAAGATGGCAAACTTCTCTATGAAAAAGAGAAAGATTCATTCCTGAATTGGAAGTTTTATGCCATCAAGATTTGGATGGAAACGAAATGGCTTAGAAATCTGCGTAACAAAAAAATTATTAATTGGGCTGATCAAGCATAAATAATGTACAAAACATATATCAAAATACTCGTTGATAAGTTTGTTGAGAGAAAATAACCCATCGAGGTCAGTGATTCAAAATAACTATGAAGATTTGCCTGCCAGAAGTCTGATATTCATGGCTAAACAAAAAAGAGCAAGGAAATTCAAATCCCCACTCCTGCGAACAGTTGTGATTTCAATCTTTCAATAACATACGCCGCCATTCGGCAGAGATGATTGGTGTGATGATTTTTCTAATCATACAAAAATCATATTTGGGATGAATAATTGCGGTTACGATCCGTCGATCAACACGACCATCCCGTTGTTTGGATTGAAACTTGCCTTGTCCCGCCTTTGAGCTCTTGACTTGAAGTAATACTTTGTCATGGCGACTATCGGAACTGACTTCAAACACAATATCCGTACCAGCCCTGTCTTCCTGTTGGTTTGCCAGACGCACCGATTTTATCCACGGTGGACAACTCCCCTTTGGACAATCAGTGGTATAAGCCGCTACCACTCTTCGTTCATTGCCATGACCCACCTCTCTTGAAGTAACGCCAATAAGGTAATTGATCCGGGCAATTTCTTCTCTGCTCTTCATTTTCAATTTTTTCATAATCTAGAAAAAACCCTAACACAAGATATGTCATCTGTAAAATCAGACCAAGGTCGGACCTCGAGGTCGGACCTTGGTCGGAAAGTAAAGTTTGCACCGCCAAAATAGTTATGCTAGTATCTCCTAGTACATGAAGTCCCTCCTCCCCTATATCCAAATCATCTTGTCGGTGATTCTTGTGGTATTCATCCTATTACAGAGAACAGGCTCCCAGGTAGGAGGTGCTTTTGGCGGATCTGACAGCTTTTCTTCGGCTTTTCATACCCGCCGCGGACTGGAAAAAGGTTTATTTATAGCCACCATTGTTACAGCGATACTATTTGCTCTCTTCGCTCTCTTGAATCTAGTTTAATAAGTTTGAGTAGTAGGCTATCGGTAGCCTCGAAGCCGTATCATCTCCTTCGCAAAACCGATTCTTCAAAATATAAAGATTATATACTGTATACAACTCGCGTTCTGCTTAAGAATTAGGGTTTGCGAAGGAGATGATCGGCGCAGAGGCGATAAACAAGACAAAAGAGGCGACCAGACAAATAATGAATAATGTGACTGACACCCAAAACTACAAAGAATTCAGGGTAAAAAATAGCTCAACCGCCCTCAATTATATTCAACGATTTTCTTCCACCGAAAAGGTTATTTTCGGGACGCTATTTATTCTAGCTCTCCTAACTACCCTGATCATGGCCTATAAGGCTAATGATTTCTTCATGGTGGAAGTTCCCGCTATTGGCGGAGAATTGCGCGAGGGCGCCATCGGCCTGCCCCGAGCCATAAATCCCGTATTAGCCATCACGGAAATTGATCGTGATATTTCCGCTCTGGTTTATGCTGGATTGACCAAATATCAAAACGATACCATCGCTCCAGACATAGCCAAATCCTGGAAAATATCAGACGATGGATTGACTTATGATTTTGTTCTGCGAGACGATGTCATATTCTCCAACGGAGAACCTGTAACCGCCGCTGATGTGGCTTTTACTATCCAGAAGATCCAAGATCCCGCCATCAAGAGCCCTCGCCGAGCGGATTGGGCCAATATCACTGTCAGTGAAATATCTCCGACCCAAATCCGTTTTGCCTTGAAACAGCCATACGCCCCATTTGTAACCAATACCACTATCGGTATCATCCCAAAGAATATTTGGAGCACGGTCAGCGATGACCAATTCATATTCAGCCAATACAATGTGGAACCGATCGGGGCCGGACCATATGACCTTTCCGACATAACACGCGACAAAAGCGGAATCCCTACTGCCTATCATCTGGAAACTAGAAGAGACTATCACGGCAAAACGCCTCATGTTGGGACTATCAGTTTCATTTTCTTTGCCGATCAAGAAAAGGCCCTGGCCGCCCTGGATGAGGGCCTCATAGACAGCTTGTCTCTGATCTCACCGGAATCCGCCAAGAGATTGTCCACCGATACTGCTCAATCCTACACCGTCATCTCCGCTCCTCTGCCTAGAGTCTTCGGAGTCTTTTTCAATCAAAATCAAGCCGTGGTCCTAGCCGAAAAGAGTGTCCGTCAGGCTCTGGACAAAGCCATAGATCGAACAAAAATCATCCAAACTGTCCTGTCCGGATATGGCACCCCTATCACCGGGCCATTCTCGGCCACAGAACACCAAAAAACTTCCAGCTCCACCGCTCTGGCTGATATCGCTATGGCTCGGACCATTCTGGAGAAAAACGGCTGGAAGCGCAATCCTGACGGCATATACGAAAAAAAATCCAGGAATACCACTCAAGTCCTTTCTTTTGATATCCAAACAGCTGATACTCCCGAGCTAAGGCAGACCGCCGAACTAGTCAAACAGGCCTGGAATGAAATGGGAGCCCAAGTCAATGTCAAGATTTTTGAATCCGGCGATCTCTATCAAAACATCATCCGGACTCGCAAATACGATGCTTTGCTTTTTGGTGAGCTGGTGGGCAAAGACCGCGATCTATATGCTTTTTGGCATTCATCCCAACGCAACGCTCCCGGCCTCAATGTCGCCCAATATGTCAACACTACTGTCGATACATTGTTAGAAACTATTCGTTCGGCCAGAGACCTTGGAGCCAGGAATTTGGCCTATGAACAATTTGATCGGATCATCCGATCTGATCTGCCAGCTGTATTCCTATATTCCCCCGATTTCATATACATAGTACCGCGAAGTTTGTATGGCATTAAGCTTGGTTCAATATCTACAGCCTCGGACAGATGGAATTCGATCAGTGACTGGTACATCAAAACTGAAAAAGTATGGCGATTTTTTACAAAAATATGAATTGGGTGATCGTGCCCTCCGCCGTCCCTTTATTCTCACGCTCGAGAGCCCACGCTCCGCTACGCTCGCTTGAGAATAAAGGAATCGGCTTCGGGCGTAACCAAAAAAAATTAAAAATAACAAAAAATTATGAGCAATCAACTACCATTACCACCTTCCGCCCACAGAGACCAAAATAGAAGAAATAAACATATCGGCAAAAGTCATCGTTTGCCAACTAGAACTGCCACCACACACAAAGGCTATGATGGCACAACCCGTCATGTCTCTGGAGCACGGATGGACATAGTTCGACCAGATGCCACAAGATCCGTCCGCCGCGGTCCGACTGGCAAACCAATAGTCAGACGTGAAGGCGATATCATTCCTCCATTGGGAGCCGATGCCATCAGAATAATACCTCTAGGTGGAGTAGAAGAGATCGGCAAAAATATGACTGCTATCCAATATGGAGATGATATCGTCGTCATAGATGTGGGATTTCAATTCAAGGATGATGACACTCCGGGCATTGACTTTATCCTACCAAACACCAAATACCTGGAGGAACGCCGCGACAAGATCCGAGCCGTCATCATCACCCACGGTCACCTAGACCATATCGGCGGCATCCCTTATATCATGCCCAGGATCGGCAATCCTCCTCTCTACACTCGCCTTTTGACTTCGGTCCTTATCCAAAAGAGACAAGAAGAATTCGCTCATATTCCAACCATTGATTTGCGGGTAGTGGAGAAGAATGAAACCATCACCGTCGGCAAACTGAAAATAGCCTTTTTTGCCGTAACTCACACCATTCCAGACGCTATGGGTGTGATCATAGAAACCCCTTATGGTTCCATTGTCCATACCGGTGACCTCAAACTGGACCATGACGATGGCATCCCGACCCAGGCAGAAGAAGCCGAATACGACCGAGCATTCAAAGGCAAAAATATTCTGATGTTGATGGCTGACTCTACCAATGTGGAAAATCCCGGTTTTTCACTGCCGGAAAAAGTGGTTCACAAAAATCTAGAAGAGATCATCAAAAACATGCGTGGTCGGCTGATCATCGCCACCTTTTCTTCTCTTTTGGAGAGATTGCTCAAAATCATAGAATTCGCCGAAAAGTACGGCAAAAAAGTGGTCATTGAAGGCCGCTCTCTCAAGCAAAACATAGAGATATGCAAACATATCGGTTTGCTCAAAGCCAAAAACGATACCATGATCACCACCGATGCCATAGAAAATTATCCGCCGGATCGGATCGTGATCCTGTCAACTGGAGCCCAAGCCAACGACTTTTCGGCTTTGGTGCGGATGTCCCAAAAGACCCACGCCAAGATCAAGATCACTCCTCGTGACACGATCATTCTGTCTTCTTCGGTTATTCCAGGAAATGAACGAGCCATCCAGAAACTCAAAGATAATCTCTCCCGCCAGGGAGCCAAGATTCTCCATTACAGAATAGCTGATATACATTCCTCCGGTCACGCCAACCGCGACGAGACTGCCTGGATACACAAGAAGATCCAAGCCAAATTCTTCATGCCTCTCCATGGTTATCATTATATGTTGAGAGCCCATTGCGATATTGCCAAAGAAGCCACTGGAGCGAGCGAAGACGCGGTGGTTATTCCAGACAATGGTTCGATCATAGAAATCCGAGATGGAGGTAAAACCTTGGTTAAGCTCAAAGAAAAAGCCCCTTCATGGCTGGTTTTGGTTGATGGATTTTCGGTCGGCGACATCCAAGATGTGGTTATCCGCGATAGACAAATGTTGGCTCAAGACGGGATATTCATCGTCTTCGGAATCATGAACGCTCAAACAGGCAAACTCCGCAAATCTCCAGATATCATCTCCCGTGGCTTCGTCTATCTGCGCGAGTCGCAAGAATTGTTGCATCAAGTCCGCCTTCTGATCAGAGATACCGTGGAAAAGACCACTCGCGGGATGAATCCGATCAACCTGGATTTCATCAAAGACAATGTTACGGACACCGTCAGCCGCTTCCTTCTCCAAAAGACCGCCAAAAGACCGATGGTTATTCCGGTGTTGTTGACGGTGTAATTGCCAGTTAAACCCCCTGCAGTGGATCTATCATAGTCCTTTGAATACTATCGGCATATTTCATGACACTGTTGCCGTAGGAAGCGTTGCCGGAGACAAGACCGCAGGATTTACCGGAATAATATCGGCAAGCCGCGTTGCGTTCGGCGCTGTACGTCTGCGAACCAGCTCCCAAATCCGAAAGATACATCGCTGAAGCCATGAAGGCATGAGCTGGATTCCATGGGTTGGGCGTGCCTGAAATATCAAGTAGTCTAGCCAGACGATCTTTGATCAGAGACCATGTTGAAGCGATGAATTGAGCCGGCCCCATCGCTCCGCCATAACCAATAGACAAGGGACAAGAGACCAAGGTGGCGTATGGATCCAAGCCCAGAGATCGGGTCAGCTCTACAAATGGGCCCACATCTCGAGTCGGATTCATAACTTTGGCTATGGAGGTTCTGGTGGAAACCCGAATACCCGTTCCGGTATTAGGGTCAGCCAGATAGCAAGAGCCGACATTACCGCCAAATGTTGAAGTTTCTCTATTGAGACTAGACTCCTGGGCGAATATACCCAGAATGAAAGCTGGCCGAACTCCGGTTTTTTGGGAAGCCAGAGTGGCGTATTGAAGGGCTTGACCAAAAGGTATGGCGGCGACATCGCGCAAGCTGAAGAGGGCCGCTCTGATCTCTCCGGCCCTCTGGCGCTTTTCGGCCAAAATAGAGGAATAGGATTTTTCATTGCTTTTGCTGGCAGAAAGCAGACGCTGTTTCTCCTTTTCATCGGCTTCAATGTTTTTTTGTTCTTCTTGAATATCGTGACGAGCGTCAATTTCACTGTTGCGGCGTTTGTCTAGATTATCTTTTTCTGTCTTGGTTTCAACCCTATCGGAACGGATTTCTTCAAATGTCCTCTTTAGACCAGATTGGACAGATGAAAACGTGTCCAGATCATTAAAAAAACCCGTTACAGTAGTCTGGGACAAGATTACTTCCGGTAATGAGTATGAATCTGTTTCATTGGTCTTGCGCAGAATGACGGCCAGAGTCTGACGGCCCTGTTCTATCCTGGCATCAAGTGTCTCTATATGATCTTGCTTAATCTCTATATCTTTGCCCAAACTTTCTATAAGCAGAGTCTTGGCTCTTATGTTGAGTTTGGCTACATTGATCTTGGCGTCTAGGATTGATATGTCGCGAGATATGGAAGCGCTCTTTTTTCTGGCCTGGTCCAAAGCGATCTCTGCTTGTTTTTGCTGAGCCTCCACATCGGCCAATTCAAGTTTCAATTGAGCTTCCCGCTCGGGAGTGAGATATTGAGCATTTGCGATATTTATAGGCAGTATCAAAAAAAACGCCAAAGACACTATTGACCACAGCAAAAACCCTGAAATTGAATCTTTTGACGCAGAATCCATGGAAGTACTATAGCAGACCCGCGCCCTCTCGGGGAGAGCTGCTCTCCAAGCTTGGTGAACATATCATTTTGCCACCCCGCAAGGTCGCCCCGTCTCCCTTCTTAATTCCTACTTCCTTATTCCCTCTTCCTTTTTCTTACCCTTTTCTTCCGGTTTTTCCTTATCAACAATTCCTTCTTCTACCTTATCTCCTTCTTTGACTTCTTTGCCCTTTGCCTCCACCTCTATGGCTGACATATCTATGGCAGACGGAGTTTCTTCTATTTCTTCATGAGCCTCCGCTATGGAAGCGACAATATCTTCTGGATTGGTCTTGATCCGAACTCCTGCTGGCAGAGCCAAATCCTTGGCTTGAATGACATCGGACATCTTCGCCAATCTGGAAACATCCACCGAGATATCGTGTGGCAGGTCCTTCGGGGCGGCCTCTATCTCTATCTCACGCAAAACTTTGACCAGAATGCCGCCTTTTTCTTTGACCGCTGGAGCAACACCGGCGAAGACAAGCGGCACGGAAACCTGAACCTTCTTGCCTTTTTCTATGACATAAAAGTCGGCATGGCGCGGTTCGCCACTGACAGGATGTATGTCCACCTCGTGGATCAAAGTTTCAAGATCTATATCATTCTCTCCCTTCAAATTTACCACCGAAGATTCACCTGCTTTCTTCCAGACTTTTTTGAAATCAGTCATTGAAACTGAAATGGTTGTGGATGACTGTTTGGGCCCATAAAAAACAGCTGGCAAAACACCCTTGGCGCGTAGATCTTGATTGTTGGACCGCGAATCCCTTGTTTTTACAAGAAGTGACAACATGGCTATGATTATACATGTTGCACAGGAATGCACAAGAAACTCCCACATTTTTGCGGAGACATTGTAGCGGCCTCTCGGTGAAAACAAGAAGAGCTTTGCGAACATTCTTTTTCCTCCCCGCAATGTAGTTTGAGCCCCCGAGAATGGCCCCTATTTTGGTCGCTCCCGCGAGCCAAAATAGGGATTGCCATTCGACGGGGCGACCTTGCGGGGAGGAAAAAGAATGTTCGCAAAGCTCTGACTAAAAATCACTGGCACGTGCTGGCGACGGTGGGATTGTTTGGAATGCCTCCTGTGGTTGTGGTCTTTGAATTGCCCAAAGAATCCAAGCAGTAATATCCTGAACTACCAACCGTAGGACCATAAGAAGCGTATATGGCATACTTGGTCGCCAAAGCGCAAGTGGCTGTATTGTCGGTAAATATGGTCAAACCGTTCGAGGCCGCCGCCAAACTGTAAGTCCTGGTAGCGCAGGCATCCGTTCCCGAAAGGACGCCAGAATAATTGGCCGGAGTCATGTTGTTTATATTCAGTATGTCTGTAACCAGAACACTAATACCGGAATTTACAAATCCTCCATAATAAGCGACAAACTTGCCGGCAGTAGCAGTAGCCGCTCCCTTCAGGTCATTGAAAGTATTATTGCCTGTTCTGCCAAACTCTATTTGGTTGCGAATCTGAAGGACTTCTTGTTTGATCCTGGCGTTTTTTGACTGACCGCGAGCGCTATTCAATGAAGCCAAAATAACCGAGCTCAAAAGAGCTATTATGGATATGATAACCAGGAGCTCTATCAGAGTAAAACCCGTTATCTGGGAGCGCCGAAATCGCCATCTCTGGAACAAGAGGTTATCCATGACAAATCATATTACAAAATATCGGATAACCAGATAAACAACGATAAGATTGAATATGACTACGCCAATTAGGACAGACCTGGCGCCAGCCGGAGAAGTAACTATACCTCTGTCCATAAGCCATCTTTCCATTCCTGAAGAGTTTTGGGAAAACGACCGACCCGAACCGGCCGGACCAGAACCGCCACCAAAGCTGTCTTCTTCAAATTGGACTTGTTCTGACATATTTTTCATTATAAACCCTTTCTCCACAAAAAGCACGGCCATTTGGGGATAGTGTTACGCTTACGACATTCTTTCAATCAAAAGTTTTTTGACTATATCTGGATCGGCCGAACCGCCAGAGACCTTCATGGCTTGACCTATAAGATATTGGAGTGAGGCGGTCTTGCCGGATTTATAAGTATCAACAACCTGGGGATTTTCTTTTATAACCATTTCAATTATCGGAGCGATATCTTCCACAGAGCTTTTTTGCAGCAATCCATGCTTTTGGGCAATTGTTTTTGGGTCTTGATCAGGATTTTTTATCATCAAAGCCAAAGCATCCTTTGCTCCACGTGAAGATAGTTGGCCCTCGGCGATCATTGTGATCAAAGTTGAAAAATAAGTGACTGGAATAGGATTGGTGTGGGTAAAGATTTTTCTATTAAGACCGTTTCCTCTCGGCGGGACCCCTCCTTCGCTCAAGGCTTCGGAGGGCAAAGTAGCTTCTCCCCCTGCTTGCCCGCCGTAGCCTTGGCGAAGGTGGGCGGAAACGGCTGACAGTGTATCCATAACCATCCCCAAATAATCAGTCAGTAAATAATTAACGGTCAGTTTAATTTTCCTGGGATCATCTTTGAATGAAACGATGATATTCTCAAAATATTCGGCCAAACTAGGGTCTTCAACAAACATCGTTATTTCTTTATCGGTCATGGAAAAATCTTTTTTGTACCGTTCGCGCCGAATCCATGGAAATTCTGGCATATTTTGGCTCAATATTTCCGGAGAAAATTCCGGTATAGAGGAGATGAAAAATTTGGGAATATCTGGGTCGGGAAAGTATCGGTAATCTGGAGAACTCTCCTTGCTCCGTTGAGAATATGTTTCTTGGCGTACCTCATCCCAACCGCGAGTCTCTTGAATGACCTTATCACCACCTTCAAGAACTTTTATCTGCCTAGCAATCTCGTATTCTATGGCGGCGCCAACAGCTCTAAAGGAGTTTAGGTTCTTGATTTCGATTTTGGTGCCCAAGCTAGAAAAAGGAATTATGAATAATGAAGTATGGGGAATCACATTTGTGTTTTTATTTCTCCCTAATTCCTTCTTCCTTCTTCCTTCTTCCTCTCCTTTGGCAACCGAAACATTGGCCTCAATGCGCATTTCCCCTTTTTCCAGATTAGCAGATCCGATCCCAAGGGTCCGGAGAAGAAGCTGAAATTCTTTGGCAAAAACGACGGCGGATTGGGAGGAGTGAATAACTGGCTCCGTAACCGCTTCCATAAGCGGTATGCCAGATCGGTTGAAGTCAATTAGACTGTGATCATGTGTGTCGTGAGTAGAACGAGCTGTATCTTCTTCCAAATGAATACGAGTAAGCCCAACACCAGACAAAACACCACCAACGACCAGGGGGTGGGCATACTGGCTAATCTGGTACCCCTTGGGAATATCGGGGTAAAAGTAATGTTTACGATCCCACTCGGTGAAGTCAGCCAGAGTCCCATTGACAGCCATACCTATCCGTAAAACATTCTCAACAGCTCTTATGTTTACGACGGGCAAGGTTCCAGGATGACCGAGGCAGATCGGACAAATATTGACATTAGGCCGAGATTCGTCGGGATCATTCTTGCAAGAACAAAACATTTTGGATTCAGTTTTGATTTCCGCGTGAATTTCCAGACCGATAGTCGGCACATATTCAGGATCTTTCATAATTTTTATTTTAGCATAAGTTTTGTCTGTAGCAGACCGCGCCCGCAGGCGGGAGCCAGTCTCCTGACTTTTTCTTCCCAAAAAACTCCCACACATTCTTGCGGAGACTCATCTTGATGCAAGTATTCAAGTCTAAAGTCTAGATTCTGTAGTTTGAGGCCGCTGGCAATGTCTCCGCAAGAATGTGTGGGAGTTTTTTGGGAGCGAGGAGATCTGATCTCACCTGCGGAAGCGGCTGACGGTATGCAAACAAAATATTTGATTCACTTTAAGAGTTTTTCCTTGAACTCTTGAAATGAACCGTTCAGAATAGCTTCTCTGGCCCTATTGGTAATATCAATCAAAAAGTGGAGATTGTGGATGGAGGCTAGGGTGGCCGCCAGCATCTCTTTGGCCCGAAAAAGATGGGCGATATAGGCGCGAGTGAAATTTGAGCATGAATAACAATGGCAATCATGATCAAGAGGCGACATATCAGCCACAAATCTTAGATTGAGAAGATTTATACGACCACTAGCGGTGTAGGCGGTGCCAAAGCGACCGAGGCGGGTGGGAGCCACGCAGTCAAATGTGTCTATGCCCTGCTCTATTCCCAATACCAAATCCATAGGTTCACCTATACCCAAAAGATGCCTAGGCTTTTCCTCTGGTAATATAGCCGTAACCCAACCAACGGCTGTGGCAATGTCGTCTTTGTCAAACGATCCGCCAATACCGAAGCCGTCAAAATCCATAGAACCGATTATTCTGGCGCTTTCTTGTCTCAAGTCCTTGTGCCTGCCACCTTGAACAATCCCAAAAAGTGCCTGCGGAGAAAGAGATGATGTGTTTTTATTTCCTCCTAATTCCTTATTCATAATTCCTGCTTCATGCTGTCTTGTGCATCTTTCCGCCCAATCATGGGTCCTATCCATAGCTCTCTTTTGGTATTGATAGTCAGCATCGGGCGCGGCGCATTCATCAAAAGCAAATATAATATCTGCGCCGATGGCGTGTTGTATATCTATGGATATTTCTGGAGTGAATCTGTGGGTAGATCCATCCAAGACGGAGCGGAATGTTACGCCATCGTCGTCTATGGAAGCGAGGGAATCAGAATTAGGAATTATGAATAAGGAATTAGGGGGAATCACATTTGTGTTAGTACCTATCCATAATTCATTATTCCTACTTCTTTCTTCCGCCCCCCACACCTTCCCCATCCGTCTGCCAAAAGCGGCTCCCAGCGAAAAGGCCTGGAAACCACCAGAATCTGTGAATGTCGGACCAGACCAATTCATGAACTTGCCCAAGCCTCCGGCTTTTTGAATAATTTCCGTGCCTGGTTGGAGATATAGATGATAAGTGTTGGCCAAAACAGCTTGGGCTTGGACAGCTTGTCCAACCATTTCCGGCGTCAAAGATTTGACTGTGGCTTTTGTGGCCACTGGAATGAAAGCTGGAGTCTCTATAATGCCGTGGGCAGTGACGATGGTGCCAGCTCGGGCACGACTTTTGACATCACCCTTTTGGATGTGAAACTTTGGCATGGTCTAATTTATTCCGCGCCACCATTCTGATACAGGAGCCACCCCAACCATATCAATAGTTTCTTCTAATGAATCGGTAATATGGAATAAGTCTAGATTTGAGCTGTCTATAGTATGATATTTTTCACACATTGTTTCCTTGGCAAATACCAAAAAAGCTTTCCAGAATATGGAATCAAACAATACCACAGGCACCCGAGGCATTTTGCCTGTCTGGATAAGCATCAAAATATTAAAAAGCTCATCAAAGGTGCCATAGCCGCCTGGGAAAAAGACATAGGCTTCGGCCGCAAAAGTCATTATAACTTTCCTGGAGAAAAAATAAGAAAACTTGAGGGAATGAGTAACAAAGGGGTTTATGGAGTGTTCGTGAGGCAGAGAGATATTGAGTCCTATGGAAATCCCGCCTGCTTCGTAAGCGCCTTTGTTAGCGGCCTCCATAATACCGGAGCCTCCACCGGTGATGATCGCATAAGATAGTTTCTGGACCACTCTTCTGCCAAACTCTTCAGCCAAGCGATAATTTTGATTGTCAGACTTGATCAGAGAAGAACCAAATACGGTCACTGAACGGGGGTACTGTTTGAGAAAAGCAAAGCCATCAGTAAACTCATGATTGATCCGTCTCAAATGCTCCTGAATATTGCCACTATGAATATCTTTCCGAGAAAACACCAAGTTGACATTGCCATGAGCGTGGTTGCGCGGATCTCCTCCATTTTTTGGAATCATTTGGGACTATTATAGCAGAAAAAAGAATAATGAAGAAGGAATTAGGAATAATGGAGAAGCACAAATGTGATTCCTTCATACTTCATACTTCATACTTCATACTTCATACTTCATACTTCATACTTCATACTTCATACTTCATACTTCATACTTCATACTTCATACTTCATACTTCATACTTCATTATTCCTAATTCCTAATTCCTGCTTCTTATCCCTCCCTATCCATCTTTGGTCTGGCCTCGCTGACCACGATCTTGCGGCCGTCCAGGTCTGAACCATTGAGTTTGGAGACGGATGATTCGGCTTCGCTGTCGGATGACATCTCCACAAAACCAAAGCCCTTGGAACGGCCGGACATCTTGTCCATGATAACACTGGCAGAGTCCACGGCACCTGCCCCTTCAAAATGCTTCTTCAGAGAAGCGTCTGTGGTTCCCCAAGCGAGGTTCCCTACAAAAAGTCTCTTTGACATTTATTTTCTCCGCAACGATCCTCTTTTTACAGAAAAAGCGCTAGCGGTATTCTCGTATTTTATGCTAACGCGTGCAAGAGACGAGAAAACTTACACCAGACTAGGATAGCATGATGACAAAATAGACGCAAACAAATCCTCCTACTTCCCTATATTATACAACTGCTTGATTCACCCCGTTAGAGGTCTCTCTGTCCTCCTTTTCTGGAAGCTATGTATCTTTTAATAGCCTCTATATACTCTTCGTACAAGGGGACAAACTCCTTGGCTGATTTGTAGAAAATAAAATTATCTTCGTCAAAATCGTATTCGTGTATTAAAATATTCCTAAGGTTACTGCTTTTAATAAAATCATTTAGAAGTTCATGCGACATGGTCTTTCATCATAATACGCTCTCGCAAACGTCTAAACTTCGCCGTATCCTCGTACTCTTTCAGAGCCCGGACTTTGAATCGTATAAAATCAAACATTTCTCCCTCCACCAGTTTTCCTTTTTTAGCCACTTCAAATTTTAAAAGCGGAGAAACTGAATAAAGGTCAACGATGTCGATCTTGTCTTCATTGATATTTAATTTTTTTGACAAAGATTCTCCTATATCTGTCCGCTCGGAAAGAGATAGGGGTCCACCAGAAAAAACAGCAAAATCAAAATCAGATGTGGCTGTCGCCCTGCCTTTGGCTTGAGAACCAAACGCAATGACAAGAGGTTTTTTCATTACCCCATTATATCACACAATTCCTACTTCCCCATCAAATACAACTGCTTGACCTCCGCGGCCGAGAGGGCGCGGGAGTAGATGCTTGCCCCGTATGGAGAAATCTGATTTCTCTCGTACTTGGGGCGGACTAAGGCACTGCCGGTGGTAATTCTGTTCAACTTCCATCACTACTCCCCCACCCTACCCCTGGTAATCGGTCCAAAGAAGCCGACGGCTGGGGTAATGCCTTTGGATATCTGGAATCTGATGACGGCTGATTGTGTGGCAGGGCCAAAGTAGAGGGTTTCGTTTCCTCTGGAACCAGGGCCTGCGGTGGAGACGGTGAATCCTTTGGCATTCAGTATTTGCTGGAGGGCTTTGACGTCAGGGCCAGTGGAGCCGAGGGAGAGGGAGCGGGTGAAGGCGTAGGTGATTGTTGCTTGGGTCTGTGCCGCGCAGCTGTAGCCTGTGGGACAGTTGATGGTGGGATTTTGGGGCACGGTGGGAGTGAGGGTGCCGGTGTGAGGGCGAGTGCGTCCTCCACTACTGCTCGAAGGTCCCGAGCTTGTCGAGGGACTACCCGTTGGAGGTTGCGGAGGTTCCGGCGCTACATACCCTTCCACTACTTCATAAGTGGAGAAGCCGCTGACCGTGAAGGAGAGAGTTTTAGCAACGGAGTCATAGGAGAGATTGGCGCAGACGGTGGCGGGACAAGCGTTGCCGTCCTTCAAAATCTTAGGAGTCCTGAAGGTGATGTCGTAGAGAGTAATGGTGGTTGTGGCCTCTTCGGCGAAGAGCGGGAGGTTGGCTGTGTTGACCGAGATTTTGTTTTTGGTAATGAGGAGATAGCTGTCAAAGTCCAGACGAGCGGTTGAGACAAGAGAAACGGCTCTGGGGTGGAGGTAGGAGAGCTTGCCGTGAGCGGCGCCGAGCTCCAAAGAGGAAACGGAATTGAGGTCAACATCGTCCAGATTGGGTCTAGTGGTGAAGGAGTCCATTCTGGGCTTGGGACAACCGACGCGGTTGACGAAGGAGCGCAGAGCGCCAGGAGTGTCGGGGCATTTGTCGCTTACATCTGGAATGCCGTCATTGTCGGTATCGGTGAGAGTGATGACGGCGGGAGAGACGGTGATACTGATGTCATCAGAGGCCGAAAGAGTTCCATCGCTCGCCGTCAGGCGGAAGACATAGTTGCCTGGAGTGGTGAAGGTGAGGGTGGGGTTTAGTATTGATGCGTTGGAGATTACCGCTGAAGGAGAGCCGGAGACTCTAGTCCAGGAGATGATTAGAGCTGGTTCGTCGTCTGTGGCTGTGCCAGAGAGAGTGGCTGTGGCGGGAAGGGTGATTGATTGGTTGTTGCCGGCGTTGACGGTTGGAGGACGATTGACATTAGTAACGGTGATGGAGACGGTTTCAGAGTCGGTGCCTCCTCTATTGTCGGAGACGGTGAAGGTTAGCGGGAAGGCGCCTGATTGGGTAAAGCTGGGAGTCCAGGAGAAGGTTCTGGTCGCAGGAGTAAATACTGCGCCGAGAGGCAGAGTGGCGGCAGTGTAGGAGAGAGTATCATTGTCGGGGTCAGAGCCAGAGACAGTGAAGGAGAGAGAGGAGTTTTCGTTGACTGATTTGGCTCCGATGGAGGCGAGGACTGGAGGACGGTTGACGGCATTAGAGACCGTTACGGTAATGGGAGTAGAAGTTCTGGTATTCCCCGCTATGTCTCTGGCTACGGCTGTGAGAGTGTGGGAATCGTTGGAAACGCCCGCGGTGTTCCAGTTGCCAGCATAGATGCTGGTGCCTGGATTTGGGGTGTTGAGTTCCAAGTCAATGTTCACTCCATCCATCTTGAACTGCACTCCAGCTATGCCTGAAGTGGTTTGGCTAGAGAAAGAGGGATCGGAAGCCGTGGCGGAGAGAGGGACGGTGCCAGAGACACTGGCGTTAGCGAGAGGAGCGGTGAGGGTGACTGTGGGAGGAGTGGTGTCTGGAGCAGTACCTCCTGACAGAGTAAAGGTGGCCGTCACTGATTTGGCACTAGTCATGGAGACGGTGCAGGTCAGTGATGCGCCAGAACAGGCTCCTCCCCAGGAGGTGAAGGTTGAACCCTGGGAGGGAGCGGCGGTGAGGGTAACCGAGGCGCCGCTTGAGATTCCTGATTGTGAACAACTAGAACCGCAGTTAATGGAGCCGCCGGTGACTGTTCCTTGGCCAGCGCCTTGTTTGGTAACCGAGAGAGCGTAGGTGGTGGGTCCGCAGTTAGTGGTGCAGCCGCCTCCAGTCGTGCCGTATTCTCCGTCTGGAACCGGCAGAGGAATCATGTTCTCCAAGTCCACTACCAGCGTGGCTTCGGGATTGTTGTTGAAGGAGATGACATCTACTGTGCCGTCGGGATTGGTGACGCGGGCGGTGTAGTCGTCAATTCTTTCAATCTTCGGGTCGGGCTTCCCTGCCGTCTTGTCTGCGGGGTTTTGGGGGTAGATGACGGTCATAAAGTGGTATTTCTCCTGCTTTTCTTTAGTATTGAACCACAGAGCGCTCGTGCGGAGATCCTGACCGGCGGGAAGATACGCCGCAGTTCCATATCGAAAGCCATTCTGATCGTTATTGAAATCTTCACCGGTGAAGGGATTTCTTTGACGATCATCGTACATGCGGTTGTCAATAGTAAGCGTGCTTGGGTCCTGTATCTGCTTGACGAATACCTTGACATCAGGCGGTGCTGACGGATCTGTCCAGGTAAACTGATTTCCCCCGCGCCAGAAATTCTTGTATAGACCGGTGAGACTTTTTGAATACGCCTGGAAATCCTTGAAGACCTTCTTCGTATTGCTCTTGTAGGTGAATGAAGCATCCGCCTCATCCAAATTGAAAACAGACAAATCGGGGTTGAGATAGGTATTTATGTCAAACCCGGGCTTCAGGATGTGGTAAAGCCATGAAAATGTCATCGGACGGGTGCTTTGGAGGTCATCATAGATGACGAAGTATTTGTTTTTGACAAACAAGAAATGTCTTCGGACTTTTTGCAGTCCAGCAAGCGGTGAGTTCGCGTAGTACGGAGCCGTCAGCGCATTGGCATTACCGGCAAAGTGGGATCCGTAGGCGGTCTCATAATCAGGCGCAATGGGATATCCATTGGTGCCATCAACGGCAATGTACACATAATTTCCATCTGAAGGAGCACATCCTTCCGCACCTCGACAGGCAAAGATCCTGTTGTAATAGGGATGGGTGGGAATTCTTGCGGTCATTTCTCCAAACCCGTTGACTAAGATGGAGTTTCTTTGCATCGGATGATACAGCCATGCAACATCAGTTTGGGTACTTTCACTTGTGCCACTTCCAGCAGTGATGGTGGTACCATATGCCCAAATGTCGTAGGACAAATCACTGTAGGCCGCATGACCTCCCACTCCGAGACCGCGGGGCTTTGCCTCAATGATATAGCCGACACCGTTCTTGAAACAGTTGGGTGTACTTTGTTGAGCTGAGCACCCAAGAGCATATCCATCAGTATTAAACACCGTATGGAGATCTGAAGTGTTGGCTGTTCCGGTGGGCTTGGGGAAAGCGAATTGGAGGGGTATATAATCAAAATTTCGTCCGTCTCCGTAGCCGTTCTCATCCATTGCCATGGAGGCCGAGTTGGTAAAACGCGCGACATCATTACGTACATGAGTAGCGTATACGGTATCTTTCGTATATCTGGCGAGCCACCCACCTCCCTGAACCGTAACCGAACCGGTATCCCCCCCTCCATAATCCGTCCACTGGTCGCCCCAGGTCAGAAGACCTACCGGAAGGAACTTGTCCCAATATTTTATGGTATCTTTCCAGAAAGGGTTGAGCTCAAAGTGGGCATCAGGCAAAGCAAGTGTTGCTATCATGTAATTCCTCACTACCCCGCCGCTCGCATTAGTAGCCAAGTGGTTCAGCGAATATCCGCTACCGGCATTAGGCGCTCCATCCGGACTGAAGGGATAGGTAATACCGATCATAAAGTTGCCGACCAGTTCCCAGAATTGCTTGCAAATGTCGCTGTCTGCATAGCACGCAAGAGCTGATGGAATACGCGAATACATATGCACCAGTCCATGACTATCTCCGCCAAGAAGGATGGAAGACCCTCCAACCGTCTTTCCATCTGGGTATGCCGTCTCAGGATCGCTGGTATCACAGCGTTCAGACACACCATCATACGTGTTATAGACAATTCCTCCCTGATACATTACCGTCTTCAAACTCGACTCTATGGCTTTACGGATTGTTACTTGGTCCGCATCACTCATGGCGGCAGGATCATTATAGAACCAGTCATACGCATAGGCGAGATCATTGAGCACATTGACCAGATTGTAATCTGCGACAATGTCGCGACAGACACCGCCATTCTGACTTCCTTTGTTTATATAATCTCGAGCCATTGAGGCGACAACTGCTCCGGGATTGCTTGCAATGATCTGATTTGCGAGAGCGCGTTCCACCACATTTGCACGCGGACTTGACGCAAGTTGCGAAACGAGAAGGGTTTTACCAATTTCAACGGCATTTAAACTCGTTGCTGTACGTCCAGTCCACCACGAACTAGCGATAGCAGCTTGGGCAGCAATCTTCATATAATTCCAGGAAGAAGTAATATTGGCATCACCGCTTCCGCCACTGATCCAAGTGTACAGATCATTGCGTGTTGATTCATTAATAAGAATATTTGGGTGCTGATCCAATGCCGCGGACATTTCTGTCCTACTCGCAAGCATTGAACGATCCCAGGAAACGGCACTGTTCGGCACAAAGAAGCTCCTCGTTGCAGACCATGCCCACGGCGAAGACGCCCAGCTGTCATCCTTGAGTGTCCAATGTATAGAGACGGTAGATGCATAGTTGGGTGAATTCGTATAGTGATCACTGGCATTTGCATCAAGCACAGCATCAGAGACATCATTCTTTGTTAGATTTTTAGGAAGAATATACCCGACCCTCCAGTAATAGGTTTTATTGGTTGGAAGTGGCGCGAGAAAATTATAAGAATTTGAGAGCGTGGTTACGTTCACGATGGGGTTTGTAAAAGAAGGATTATCAGCCACCTGAAAGACGAATTTATAAGGAGCCCAAGCCGAACATACGAAGTTATAACAAAGGAATGCAGAGGGACTGACCTGTGGCTTATACCTCCAACTAAAGCGTGGAGGATTGATATCAACAGTCTCTCCATCACCGGGCCTGAAGTTGGCAATGCCGCTATAAAGTGCTGATGTCGGGAATTCTTGCAGCGCTTCACTGCCAATCACCTGCGCGTTAGTTACGATAGGATTTCTGACTTGAAAGGAAATAGTGGTGTCTTGAGTATTTGGGTTCCCTGCCGTGTCTTGGCATCTGGTGTAATAGGTGTAGGTGCGACCGTTTTCTAGGTTAGAAACAGTGGTTGAATGAAGAGTATTGTTTGTATTGGTGAAAGTATTGGGAAGGTTGGCGTAGGAAGTGTTAGCTGTTGTGCCATACTTGCAGGTAGCAAATTCGTTGGTAGTTATGGTTAGAAAAGTTTGGGTGGTGTTGGGAGGAAAAGAAGAGACAGTGGTGTTGGTGACAGTGGGAGGAGTGGTGTCTTGTGTGATTTGAGGATTAACGGTAATGGTTACATCTTTAGTTGCAGTCAAAAGAGAATCAGAAACAGACAGACGAAGAATGTAGGTGCCTGATTGGGAGAATAGGGCTGTGGTGTTGGGAGAGGTTGGTGAAGAGAAAGTGACTGTGCCGGGGCCTGATTGCTTGGTCCATTGGTAAGAGAGAGTGGAGCCAGTGGGGAGACCGTCGTCAGTGGCAGTGGTAGTAAGAGAAGCTGTTGATGGCAAAGTAATGGTTTGGTTGGAGATGGGGGCTATGACAGGGGCTAGGTTTAGAGTTTCTCCTGGAGAGGTGACAGTAATGGTTTTGGTGGTGTTGGCTGTGGCTCCTTGATTGTCTATTACGGTGAGGGTGGCGGTGTAGGTTCCGGCTGAAGTGTAGGTGTGGGAGGTTGTTTGACTTGTGGCGGTGTTGGAAAAGGAAGCAGAGTCGCCAAAGTTCCAGGAGTAGGAAGAGATGGAGCCATCAGAGTCCTGTGAGGCAGAGGCGTCAAAAGAGACGGTGAGCGGGGCTTGGCCGTTTTGAGGGGTAGCGGAGAAGGAAGCGGTGGGGGGTTGATTGGTGGGAGTGCCGCCACCAGAGCCGAGAGAGTAGAGCTCTTGGATTTCTGTGGCAGACAGCGCGCGATTGTAGATGCGGATGTCGTCGATGGAACCTGGAAAATAACCGTCATTAGAATCAGTTGTTCCTATCCTCACAGTATCGGTATTCGAAATAAGATTGCCAGTTAGGGCTTGCGGAGTACCTGTCTGGACCCCATCAAAATACATTCGATTATCAACGCCGTTGTAAACACCGACCACATGGTGCCAACTGGTGCCTACGCTTGTTAATATATTTCCCGTACTGGCAAATACAAGACTTGAAGCATAGAAATAGCAACCATAAGCTGCATTACCGCGACTCCAGAAACAAGCAAATGGTCCGCCTACACCATTATTCCATTTGCCAAAAATAAATTTATTTCCTGTTATCTCTGGGTCCTTGAGTTTGACCCACGCCGAGACGGTTAGTGCTGAAGCTCCGTCTATAGCATTGATGTCGCCAGCGTTTACAAAATCATCCACCCCGTCAAACTGCATCGCCCCACTCCCCACCTTGCTATCAGTCGTCCAAGTCGGCGGATTTGCGGCGGGTAGAAGCGTGCCGGTATTGTTGTTCCCACTGGAGTCCCCTGCCGTGGTTCCTGTTCCTTCATCAAAGGTGTAGTGAGCTACTAGGCCATTAGAAAGAGAAGCCGACACTTGAGCTAGTTGGGAGCGGGGGGAAACGGATGAAAAGACGTTGGAGATGGATTGGAAGAGAGAGTTGAGGAGGGAGAGGGTTTTGGGGCCTACCCTGCCCCAGCCGGTGGTTTGGGGGGTGCCTTGACAGATTATGCCCTGCTCGCATTGGAGGGCTCGAACAGCTGAAGCGGTCAGGGAGCCGTAGAGGGATGTCTCTCTTCCCGGGGAACCGGGGTCTGGGGAAGGAGCAATAGTTGCTCCTAGGGAGTTGAGGACTTTCTGGAGGAGGGTTACTTCTTCTCCTCTGTCTCCGGGGGAGAGGGGGCGGGTTAATGTTTGGGCTCTGGCTGTCAATACTGCTTGACTCAAGAGAAACAGCGAGAGGAGGGAGAGTAGGATGAGTTTTGATTTCATTGGGGTTATTGTAGCACTTGATGATTAAAGTTTCTAGAAGCGATAAGTGGATTGCCATAGGATTGCGTTATTGTATCACTTAAAAGAATGTTCATACATATGAAATCATCCGACAAAATCAAAAAGATTTTCCTTGGTAATGACTGCGTAGGTCGATTGCGGATAATTATCGGAAAAGACTTTTGGCGCCGAGAAACCGTTTCCTGACCACTTTATTTCATAAGCGGACAGAATGTTTCCGTTTTCTTCAAGATAATCAATTTCTCTGCCGTCAATCGTTCTCCAGAAATGGGAACTAATTGCCATACCCGAGAGATTATTCTTTTTCATCCTTTCTGAAATTACGAAATTCTCCCACATCGCTCCAATATCGTTGCGACTGTCAAAGGCGTTGAAATTATTGATGAGGGCATTTCTAATACCAAGATCATAAAAATAAATCTTTCTTAATCTGGTCAGCTCATTACGGGCATTCTTGTAATATGGCTTAAGGCGAAAAATAATAAAAGCTTGCTCTAGTATTTGTATGTATTTCTCCACCGTTCTTTTATTTATGCCCACAGTCAGCGCGAGTTCGTTATATGAGACCTCGTTTCCTATTTGCAGCGCCAGAGCCTTGAGCAATTTCTTGATACCTTCAGGATTTCTGATTGTGTCAATTTCCAAAATGTCTTTATAGAGATAACTTCTAGCTATTTCCTCTATATTTTTCCTTTCCTCGCGAGAATCTCCCAATACGACTCCGGGGTACATACCAAAAATCATTCTACTTTCAAACATTCTTTTAAATTCAACCGGAGAAGACAGACCCGTGCATTCCGCGACTGAAAGAGCGGGAAGAAAAAATTCTCTTTTTCGTCCTGTAAGGGGTTCAACAACTTTATTGGCAAGGTCAAATGATGAAGAACCTGTGGCGATGATCTGGATATCAGGAAAGGTGTCGAATGCGAGTTTGAGCGTCAATCCGATATTCTTCACTCTTTGAGCTTCATCAATGATGACCAAACGACTATTTCCAAAATATGCTTTTAGTTGCGTGGAGGTCTTGTCTGTAAGCGCGTCTTTAATATCCGGCTCATCGCAGTTTAAATATAGTGATTGATCTTTATATTTCTTTTGAATTTCTTTTACCAGAGTAGTTTTGCCTACTTGTCTTGCTCCATAAATCACGATCACCTTATTTTTGAAAAGGCCTTCTTCAATCGCTTTTTGTATATGTCTCTGTAATATCATATATGGTATATATTACCCTAAATATGGCTATATCAGGTTAACATAATACCTTTAAATAGGCAATATGGGGGTAAAGTAAACACATTAATGTTACCCTGTAAAATTCGCTCTGGGCGAAAGTTGCTTGGCAACTTTTTTACAGGGCCTACCCTGTGAAAAACGATTTGAGCCGTCTCCGTAAAGTCATTTTGCCGCGAAAAGTTTTTAGTGATTTATCACGCCTGCGAGCATCATCTTCATTTAAACATGCTTCATAATAAATAAGGTGTAACGGCCTCCGACTTTTCGTGGAAAATACTTCACCATTTTGGTGTTGCTCAAATCGTTTCTGTAAATTTTTTGTTGAGCCAGTATACAGATTATCATCTTTCTCACTTAACAAAACATATGTGTAAAAGAAATTCATGTTAAAAAATTTACAGAATTTCACAGGGCGAATTTCACAGGGCGCAACCACTTGACCTCATAGAATATCCAGTAAATCTTTTACTGAAATTTCCGCCTGGGCAAGAATTGACTTGAGAGTTTTGGGCGCCATGTCTCGCGAGTGAATAGGGATAACAATATGCAAATGGCGTTTGTTTGCATGACGAAGATTCAAATGGCTTCCGGACTGATGATGAATGTAAAAACCCGTCTTGAGAAAAACTTTCAGAAGTTTTCGGGGTGTCAGAACGGGTAATTTCGGCATATTTACGATCAGGAACTATACGGATACGGCAATTCTAAAACTGCCAACTTCCGTTTCCTGGAAAATCTTTTCTTTTGCTTTCTTCAATCCGCCTATATAACACTTAATGGCATCGCGAACCATCTTGGTTGCTTCTTCAAGTGTGCGACCCTCCGTTACAAGACCAGGCAAAGAAGGAACGGTTGCCGTATAGCCGTTAAGTTCATTCTTCGCGAAAAAGACAGTGAAATATTGATTGTTATTTTTATGAATACTCATACCACCATAATACCTGAAAATAAATAAAAAAACAATTCCCCATTCCCCCCCATTATTCCTTATTCATAATTCCTACACATATTACGTTTATGGGGATGTAGGAATCAGATCCCTACAAAACCTGTAGGGATCTGATTCCTACACTTTACTTCCCCATAAGATACACCCTGTGAAAAAGTTGCCAAGCAACTTTCGCCCAAGGCGAATTTCACAGGGTAGAACTACTTCACCTCCGCGGCCGTGAGCGCTCTGTATCCTCAATTTTGCAACTGCTCGAAAACTTGCAGGCAAAATTGGGAGATGCCTGCCCCGTATGGAGAAACCTGTCTCGTACTAAGTCTTACTTTAGTACCGAGATTCTGATTTCTCTCGTACTTGGGGCGGACGTCGTCCTTGTTTTTAAGCTACCTTTATACCGGTGCGCAAAATCTCCTCAACGAAAGGAGTAGAAATAGTTTTAATATCGCTTTCTGAAAAAATATGGGGCTCTATTCTCAAATCAACTTCTCTACGCAGACGACCCAATTGAATAATAAAATCATCCGTTTCTTCTCTCTCGGAGAAGATGGCAACATCAATATCGCTCCATTTTCTGGCTTCGTTTCTGGCGAAAGAGCCGAACAAATACACATCCGAAAAAGGAATCATTGATTCTTTCAATTTATCGGCAAATTCTTTTACGATTTTTTTTGCTTCATCTGTTGACATAAATTTTTATATAATTCAGTAATTTTTAGGATATTTTCTTCTGTGTATTCCTTCGTGCATATCTTGTAAAAGGCCTGTTTGTAATCATCATATCTGCTTCTGATGTTAAATTTATTTACCAACTCAAAATAATCAAGAACTTTTTTATCTAGATTTAGGTTGGCCGTCTTGGCTAGGAGAGAAAGATCATGGGTCTTAAGCGGTTGCTCCTTGGTCTCCAACACCACAAATGCTTTGAGCATCTTTTCTAGAACAATATGACCGAAAAACAAACTTTCTGGATATCGCTTGGAAATCAAAAGTGCCTGCATGGTATCATAATCTCTTTCCGCGCCGTCTGTCCAATATTTAACTTGTTCATCAATACTTATCATTTAGAGCTATTTTAGCACATTAGAGAGTAAAAACAATTCCTCGTTCCTTACTCCTTATTCTTACTTCCTACTTCTTTCTTCTTACTTCTTACTTAAAAATTTTGCGAAGGATTTTATTGAAGGCCGCTACGGAGTAGAAGTAGATATGAAGGAAATCGCTTTAGAGTAAAAATTGATTGTAAGAGTCAGACTCTCACAGCGGCTGTGAGAGTCTGACTCTTACGGAATTACTACTTCCCCATGAGATACACCCTGTGAAAAAGTTGCCAAGCAACTTTCGCCCAAGGCGAATTTCACAGGGTAGAACTACTTCACCTCCGCGGCCGTGAGCGCTCTGTATCCTCAATTTTGCAACTGCTCGAAAACTTGCAGGCAAAATTGGGAGATGCCTGCCCCGTATGGAGAAACCTGTCTCGTACTAAGTCTTACTTTAGTACCGAGATTCTGATTTCTCTCGTACTTGGGGCGGACGTCGTCCTTGTTTTTAAGCTACCTTTATACCAGTGCGCAATATTTCCTGAACGAAAGGAGTGGAAATTTTTTTGATGTCGTCTTCAGAAAAGATATGCGGCTCTATTCGGAGATCAACTGTTGACATAAATTTTTGTATAATGCGGATAAAATCAATGGTAAAAATGTTTCCGTAATTCAACTTCAGGAACATAGCGAGAAATTTGCTGAACAATTGCTTTCAAAGTGCCTTTGTCAATTTCTTTGTGATTTGGGATTGTCAGAATTTGTTTGGATTGATCACCGACTATCCTTTTTAACTTTATATGACTGCCTCGCTGTTTAACGACAAAAAAGTCAAAACTTTCCAAAATTTTGACCACATCGGAACCGCTAAGAACTTTCAGTTTAGGCATACTGAACTTGAGGCAACTCAAAATTAACAAGAACCGAAGGGGTTGGAGACAAACCAAAATCAGACGGGTTTTCTCCTTCAAGATGCAAAGAGGTGGCTTCAAGTATATTTTTTGTAAGTTCGTCCAAAGTTTTTGCTTGGGTAACGACAGCAAGATCAACGCCTTGAGCTATATAGTGAGTATCACCTTTAGAAATTTGAAATTGGATAATATGCTTCATGTCACTATAATACCTGAAAGTAAATAAAAAACAATTTTCCTTATTCTTACTTCCTACTTCTTTCTTCTTCCCTCCTACTTCCCCATGTTATACAACTGCTTCACCTCCGCCGCCGTGAGGGCTCTGTTGTAAATGCGGACTTCGTCTATGGAGCCGTTAAGCCGCCTTATACCGGCGCATTTGCTTTTTTGCTTACTCTTATGATAGTATGTGGATACTAAACGTGAAAGGCATCCTATATGGGTGCCTTTCGTTTTTTATACTATTTCCTTTTCACTCGCATTTTTAATATTTCTCGCAAGTATTCAAAATCCCTAAAGTTACTGCCCGCGAATTGTTTGATTTCTTTTGCGGTTCTCGGACCTCTGCCGAGGATAATAACTTCTTTACCCTTCTCCTTGAGGTGTTTGAGAACTGGCAGAAAGTCGCCATCTCCCGAGAGCACAACACCTCGGTCAAAGTTATCTTTTTCTTTCATTAAATGAAATGCCATATCAACATCGCAGTTGGCTTTGCGTTTTGTTGTGCCGTCCTCTTGGTCATAGAGTTTAACTGGTTTTAGGAAAAGTCGATAACCGAATTGTAAAAGTTTCAAATAAAAACGAACTCTTTGCAGATGTCGCCCTAAAAGGAGGATCTCTGCTTCATTAAATTCTTTTTCTTTATTTTCAATCAAGCCAAGCAGATATATCTCTAATTGCGCAATCGGAACCGTATCGTCTTTTTGGTAATCATACTTGAAATTGTGTATCTCAACACCGCCAAAGTAAAATATGCGACTGGCCTCATACTTTTCTTTTAGGTAAGCAAAGAGTTTTTTGTAGTCAATCTTCCAACCCAAACTTTTCTCTCCGCCGTAAAAAAGATTTGATGCGTCTATAAAGACAAAAGTTTTCATAACAACATTATATAGCAATAGTGGATATTTTATATTGCTTTTTCCCTACCCTGTGAAATTCGCCCGGGGCGAAAGTTGCTTTGCAACTTTTTCACAGGGATTACTTCCCCATCAAATACAACTGCTTGACCTCCGCGGCCGTGAGGGCGCGGTTGTATGTTCTGACTTCATCAATAAATCCATTCCATTGTCTCCCAAGAGTACCGACCTCTCCGATTCGGAATAACCCAGATTGAGCATAAAGACTAGAAGGGATTGCCGCGGCGCCATTAAAGGTAAGAGTCTGGAGGCTACCATCGTAATATAATTTTAGGCGATTACTGTTACCGCTTAAGGAACCATCAAAAATCAAAACAGCATGATGCCACATGCTATCTATATCAACAAGTACACCAGCAAAATCAGCACCATTCCCTGCCAACACTACTATTCCTTCTCCATTAGCTACTCCCCCGCTTGCCGTACCGCTTTGGATAAAAATACCATCAACGCCATCAAACCACCCTGCAATTCCTTTGTTCAAAGCGGTGCTTTTAGATTTGACCCAAGCAGAAATTGTGTAAGCCGTTGCAGAAGAAGGATCGGGGGATGTCATAACAACCTCATCATCCACCCCATCAAACTTGAGCCCTTGCCCTACCTTCCCTATCGTCTTTGCCGAAGAAGTCGCTACGCCGGAAATATATCCATTATTCGCTTGCCCGCTCACATCATAGACCTTGTCTGTTAAATCTTTGCCATCAAAAGTCCAATACCCCACCAAGCCGTCGGTGAGGCGTGTGGTCTGGGAGGCGTTGACTTTGGCAGCTCCGGAGCGGTAGAGGGCGGAGACCTCGGAAGCCGAGAGAGCGCGGGAGTAGATGCGGACGTCGTCTATTAGGCCGGGAAACGCACCTGCCCCAGAAGTCGCTGCGCCAATTAAAAAATTTGTTGAGTTACTCAAATCAACATTATAAGCGCTTATGTCTCTGGTCGCATTTTGTATCCCATCGAGATAAATAACCATATTGCCAGTTCTGTTATGAGCGACAACTAAATGATGCCAGTTATTATCATTGATAGTTGAACCTGCAACCGTTAATCTTGCAGCTTCCCCTGGTTTTGACAACTCTCCTAGTAAAGTTTTCCCGCCAGAAAGTACAAATGAATACCCTGTGTCCGCAGTGCCTGTAGACCCTTTACTCAATAAAAATACACTTGCAGTGCCGGACGCTCTTTTAAACCACATTGTGTAAGTAAAATTTTGGTCGGCAGGAAAATCTAATGCCCCCGAGGAAGGATCGGTAACCCGAACATAATTTCCAGTTACTCCCTTAAAAGTTAGAGCTTGTCCAATTTTACCAATGATTTTTGCACTTGTTGTAGCAACACCATATATGTACCCATTATTCCCCTGCCCGCTTATGTCATACACCTTATCCGAAATATCCTTCCCATCCAAAGTCCACCAGCCCACCAGACCATTTGTGAGAGCGGGATTTGAAGTCGGAGCATTGACCCTCGCCTCCCCGCTCCTGTAGAGCGCCGCCACTTCGGCGGCGGAGAGGGCGCGGGAGTAGATGCGGAGGTCGTCTATGGAGCCGTTAAAATAATTAGCGTTAGTGTTTCTTCTAAGCTGTCCAATGGTGTACCCGACGGTCCCAGCCGAAGCGGCAACATTTGAGAAGAAAATATTCCTATCAACATCAGTGCTAAATGTAAGCGTTTGGTTTGTGCCATTTATATAGACAGCGTGGGTCGTTCCGGTTTTTGTCCAGACAACATGTTGCCATTTTCCCACTACCGGTAATGTTGTATCAGCCGAAAAAGTATATTTATTGACACCGCCGATTCTTGATAGCCCGCTTACTTTACTGGATATAAAACCAATTGTTACATAATCGTTTCCATCTGCAAGACTAGAGCCAGTAATAAAAGAAGCGCTACTAGAAATTGCGTTCGGCTTGACCCACATAGATATAGTACCGTCAGCCAGAGAATTAAAAGCGTTATTGCGAGGACGCACATCGTCATCCGTCCCGTCAAAGTTATAGGCCTTTCCGTGCTTGCCGCTTATCCATCCGCCGGTTCCCGCAGTGATTGTCCCTTTATTCCCCTTCCCCGAAAAATCCCCCGCGGTGGTGGAAGTGCCTTCGTCGAAGCTCCAATATCCCACCAACCCTAAGTTATTAGGCGGTGTCCTTAATACTGCGGCGTGGGAGACAGAAGTAGTGAGGAGGAAGAGGAAGAAAGAAGCGAGAAAAAGAGCTACAACGGGCATCATTGCAGATGCCGCATCTGCAATGATGCCCGTTGTTTTTGTTTTTAGTTGTGGGAAAAATTTGCTTGACATATTTGATGGGTTTGATAGCATGATAACATTCTCACGAAAAAGACCCTTGCGAGGTTCCGTCCCCGTCGGGGGCTTTTTCTTTTGTAGGACCAAGTAGTTGTCTGAAATCACTCAAATAAGTGATGGGTACATTCGTTCTTTTCAAAAGAATAGAACACTTATTTTTTGGATGCGGCGACAAAACAACGAGGATTTTCTTTTTCTCTTTGAGAAATTTAATAGTGCTTGCGTAATCACCATCGCTAGAAACAATCAAACTTTTATCATTTTTCCCCTCAAAAACATCCCTGACTACATGCAATACAAGGTCGGCATCACAATTACCTTTTGGCTTACCATTCTGATCATAGATAGTTTCCTTGAAAATAAGAGTGAACCCTGACTCTTGCAACATAGCGTACAAATCTGTGTATTTTTGAACTAATCCAATAAAAATATAGGCTCTGGAAACCCCATATCTTTCTTTAAGCCAGATCCTAAACCTGCTGTAATCAAGAATCCAACCCATATCAAAAACTCCCCGATACAGGTTTGCTCCATCTATATATGCGTAATTATTTTCTTTTCTTTTCATAATTCTTTATTCATAATTCCTAATTCCTTCTTCATTACTCCTACTTCCTAATTCCCCTCCCCCGCAGGCCCCTGTACCGGAGCAGGTTCGGAAGCAGGTGTTGAAACCGGAGCAGGCGCAGACACCGACTCTGCCGGAGCGGATGGAGTAGTAACAGAACTCTCCGATGATGTTTGACCCGATGAAGCTGTTGAAGAAGATTCTGGAGCAGGCGTTGAGCTTGGGCTATCATTTGAAGTTGCCGGGTTTTGATCATTGGTTATTGATGATTGATCATTAGTTGTCGGTGATTGAGAATCTGTCGCCGGAGACTGGTTATTGATAACTGGTTCTGTATTGATAGTCTGGCCTGTAGCGGCTTCAGGATTTGGAGCTGGAATGGTGGCAGTGGTAGGTTCAGGAGAAGCACCAGACGAACCCCCTCCAGAAGAAGATGTCGTTGTTGTCGTTGAAGTATTTGGAGTAGTCGTCGCTGTGAAAGTCTCGACTATTGAAGTCGTTGTCGTTGATGTTGTCTGGGTTGAGGAAGCTGTATCAATAGCTGGAGTATTTGTCTGGTTATTATTTGTATTAGTTGTTGCATTTAGAACTGCCGCTGTATTGTTAGTGTTTGTTGGAGTCGCGATCGTACTTGTAGCAACCGCCACATTCAAGCACTCTCCGGCCGTGGTCTGGGTTGATCCATTCAAGATCTTGAGACAGTACGGCGCGCCAGTGGCTTCATCATATATGGTAATGCCTGAAGGTTTTTCTTTTGTGCCCACAGTCAGAGACTGGGTGAATAGTCCCTGCAATGAGACGAGTCCGTGCTTGATACCAACACCTACAGATTCTAGCCATGACTGAACAGTAGAAATAATCTTCTCTGGCAATGAAGACGCCAAGGCTTGGGTGGACGAAGCGATATTGTCCAGACGAGCGTTCTGTTCTTGAATGGCTTTGATGAGGAGAGCTGTCATTTCTTCATATCTCACGCCTCTAGGTGTAACACCGTCGGCTTCATAGGCCACCAAACGAGGCTCTATCAGATTGACTTCTTCAGCGATCAGACCGATATGTTCGCTACTGTCGCCTCCATTGTACTTGAATGAAACTGGACGGAATTTGGTGACACTATCCAGGGCCGAAGTGTTGAGGGTAGAAATATTATTCTTGAACCTAGCCGAAGACACTGTACATGTCGGCTGACTGGTATTGGTGGTTATCTCATTGGTGACAGCGTCAATACAAACAGCGTCTTGGGTAGATGGGGTGGCGGTCAAACCATTCAAGGCTACTGTCCCGACAACAGACAATGTTCTCCAAGGCGAAGTAGTGGCTAGGCCTAGTTTGCCATTGGCATCTACCACCAATACGGTAGTAGTGGCAGAAGCGGTGGATGTGGAGACAGCAAAAAGTGGGACGACTTCGGTGGATGTAGCCGTAATGGAGAACTTGGCCCATGGAGTGGTAGTACCGACTCCGACCAAGCCGTTCTTATTTATCCTCAATCTCTCCGACAAAGCTCCTCCGGCGGACTTGGTCAAGAATGCCAGCTCTCCGTCTTCACTTCCGGCGGTGACAGTAGACAGAAGACCGATAATCGAAGCAGTCTCTATTGTGGAAGACGCGGCATTCATATTGCGGAATAGAAGGCCTGCTCCGATGCCCGCCGTGGGAGCGGTTGTAGTGGAGATGTGGTCAAGAGCCAGAACAGTGCTGGTGGCATTGGTTATGCCATCGCCGAGCTGGAGGTGGAGGAAATAGCTGGGAGTAGTAGTACCTATGCCTACCCGAGGATTCATGATGTCACCGGAGCCGTTTGATTGAGCATATACGGTCAGGATGGGATTGCCGTCTATCTGGGCGGTGTAGCTCTCATCTGTATAGGCGGCGGCATTGGAAGTTACAGGCATATCGGCCCAAGAGAGAATACCGGCGTCGGTATCAAAAGAAGTGGCCCCGATCTGGAGGTTGTCTATAGATGTCAGTCCTTGGGAGAAATCATACATCAGAGCCCCATTACCAACATTAAGTCCTCCGGCGAATGTGGATGTTGCAGTAGTGGAAGTTGCTATGAAATTCCAGCCTTCTATGGCTCCCCCGGCGGTCAATATTGCATATGCAGATGGTGATGTGCTAGCTATGCCGACAAGGCCATTTGAAGTGATGGTGATAGAAGGAACCGTAGTCGTTGCATAAATATCAGATGAAGTGCCCAGATAGAAATTCCCGCCTTGGCTTGTTGTAAACCAATGTTTCAAGTTTGCTCCAGCGCTTGTATCAGAAAGTACAGAGAACGGTCGTGTGCTTGCAGTCTGCAGTTGCCAATTTGGCGTCGTAGTACCCACACCAAGAAAACCATTTGTTGAAAGTGTCAGCAGTGTGGTGGTAGCCGCAAATGTGTCGCTGGTTGTTCCAATACTAAACTTTCCTGCATTTGATGTTTGGAACCAGTGCTTGGCGTCGGTGCCACCATTGGTGTCAGATAGAGTGAGAACAGGAGTCACTCCAGCGACTTGGAGCTTGTATTGAGGGGTGGTGGTGCCGAGGCCGAGGTTGCCGCTCCCTTTTATAATTAATGTATCAACTGCTGTTCCTGCTATCTTAGACCTAAACCGAATGTCGGAATTATCATTGTTATAGGTATTATCTATGTAAAAAGTTCCTGTTACTGCCGCATAGCCGAGCCGGGCAAAGTTAACAGTCGTTCCTATCTGTACTTGCCCAGAATCAACATGACTATTAACAGTAGATCCTCCTGTAACAATTAAGCCCGCTTCGCTGGTTGCTTTTGATACAACATGCAAGGCACTACTCGGTGCCGCTGTGCCAATACCTACCTTGCCGCTATTCGCAATCGTCAGCAAAGTCGTCGTGGCATTCAAGGCATCACTACTGGTGCCGATATAGAAATTCCCGCCCTGCGAAGAAGTGAACCAATGCTTGGCGTTGGTACCTGCGGAGGTGTCGGAGAGCACATGGAACGGCCTCGTAGCGGCTTGCTGGAGTTGCCAGTTCGGGGTGGTAGTCCCCACACCCAGAAATCCGTTAGTTGAAAGTGTCAGTAGCGTAGTAGTAGCCGTGAATGTGTCGCTCGTTGTTCCAATACTAAACTTGCCAGCATTGGATGTTTGGAACCAGTGTTTTGTATCTGTTCCAGAATTGGTGTCAGAGAGAGTGAAGACTGGAGTTACTCCGGCTACTTGGAGTTTGTATTGGGGAGTGGTGGTGCCGATGCCAAGATTTCCTGATGAATCAAGCGTCATTCTAGTAGTGTTATTCGTCTTGAATACGGCGGAATTGGCGGAAGTCGGCCCAAATGTCATAGTTCCACTTCCGTCTAGGGAACCGCCTCCGCTCATATTTATGTTTCCGCCGCTAGAATTAAATCTCAATATAGCGCTGGAATCCGTGAGATTAATATTGTATGTATTACCTCCTCTTGCTATATTAAGCGCTCCTGTAAACACCCCCGGACTATTTATATTCAGTGCATTGCCTATGTGGTCAAATACATATTCGCTTGATGGCCCGACCGTAATGCCTCCTGCAAAGGTGGAAGTGGCGGTTGTAGAAGTGGCGATGAAGCTAAGAGATTCTGTTACACCGCCTACAGTCAATGTGGCATAAGATGATGGTGATGTGGTTCCGATGCCTACGAGATTATTTGAGGTAATGGTGATGGAAGGCATGGTGGTAGTGGAGTAGCTGTCAGATGAAGTACCTAGGTAGAAGTTTCCACCTTGAGATGACATGAACCAGTGTTTAAGATTGGCTGCAGCGCTAGTGTCCGAGAGGACATGGAAGGGTCTCGTAGCGGCCTGCTGGAGTTGCCAGTTGGGAGTGGTGGTGCCGATGCCGACGTTGCCACCATCGGGTTGTAGTAAAAGATTTTTTGCTGTTGTTCCAACACTACCACGCTGCCAAACTTGGAGAGCGAAATTTCTACCGTTTGTATTAGGATCATCTCTTAAACTTTTAAATTCTAAAACGCCCATATTGGTAGCACTTCCCAATCCTTCAAATAAAGCAACGTTAGAATATGCTCCAGAACTTACAGAAGGACCGACGATATTTAATTTATAACTTGGACTCGCCGTCCCAATCCCCACATTATTCGTAGAATAATCATACACAAACCCGCTCGTCTCTATGGCAAGGCCGCCGGCGAAGGTGGAGGTGGCGGTGGTGGAGGTGGCGGTGAAAACCGACGCGCTCAAGATGTTCCCGAATACTCCACTTCCCGAAACATCTAGCGCTCCGCTCGTAGTGGTGGCCTTGCCCACACCAAGCCCGCCGGTTATATAGGTATTGTGGGCGATGATGTCATTCCCCACGAAGTTGTGCGTGCCTTCCACTTCTATGTCGTAGACCTGTTCGTCGGGAAGCATTTCAATCTTCACTACTTTGTCCCAGACCGATGCCCTGCCGTCTTCTGAAACAATCGCTATCTCCGCGCCCTCCTTTATAGTTCCCGCCTTGCGCCATGAGCCGTCTTTGGCTGTAGCGACCGCGTTGTCCACAAAAGCGCTTGACAAAGAAACAGCTCTGGCTATAATGGACCGTATTAACGTTGCCCCGGCCCAAAGGTCGGAGTTTTTCTTTTCTTTATCAGCGTTCATCCGCGTCTTTACAAGATACGGATGCTCGCCCGTGGTGCGGATGGTCTTCCCTGTGGCGGTGGTGAATTTATAAATCGGCTTCACTCCCATATCCAAAAGGGCGTTCACTCTGCTCCAGACGATTGCGCCGGTTTTTTCATCAAGCGAGGCAATCTCATCGCCTTCTTTGACATCCTTTATCATCACTTCGTCATAATCATAATCATAATCATCTTCCTTCTTGTCTTTGGCGCCTTTCTTTTTCCTTCTTCTTCGCAATCTTGTATCCGCTGTCACGCAATGCCCCCCGACAGCCAATAGAGTGGCGGGTGAGGTGGTGGCTATGCCGACAAAGCCGGCTGTGTTTATGGTAAGCAAAGTGGTGGTGGCATTCAAGGCATCACTTGATGTACCGATATAGAAATTCCCACCTTGACTTGAAGTGAACCAATGCTTGGCGTTGGTACCTGCGGAGGTGTCGGAGAGCACATGGAACGGTCTCGTAGCGGCTTGCTGGAGTTGCCAGTTCGGGGTGGTGGTGCCGAGGCCTAATTTTCCATCAGTTGTTAATCTCATTTTTTCAGAAAGACTACCGCCTCCAGCAAGTGTCCAAAAACTTAACTCCCCATCACTTCCCCCGTTACTATCATTAGTTTTGCTTCTAATGCGTGACACAACACCTACAAAATTTGTATCAGAACTATAAAAATCTAAATTACCGTATGTTCCTCCTGTACTTATAGATGTTGTTGTATCTTTAATTGTCAATGTCGGTGTCGCGTCTGCAATTTCAAGTTTAGTACTCGGCGCTGCCGTCCCAATTCCCACCCTATTCGTCTGATAATCATACACAAACCCGCTTGTTTCTATGGCCAGACCTCCCGCGATCGTTGAGGTTGCCGAGGTAGATGTAGCATTAAAATTACCAAATGTGGGGGTAGAGGTGGCCGTGACTACTCCACTTGAATTCGTGGAGAGAAGAGAGTTGATTGCCACGCCCGATAGCGTCAGAGAAGAAGTGGCCGTAAGAGAAGGAAGAGTGAGAGTGCTGTACAGAGTAGAACCGCTTCCAGAGAAATTGCCCACCCCAGCTACAGAAAGAATAGAGCCAGGCGTGGTGGTGCCTATTCCCACATTTCCAGAAGATCGCCAAACATGCGTGCCATCTGTCGTCCAATTGCCGGTAGTCCCACCACCGATCAAACTTCCCGCGAAATAAAGATCGCCAGCTGTGGCATAGAGACGATTGGCGCTATTAGAAGGAGCGGAAATATTTCCCAGGAATATAGGACCAGCCACTGATAATGTATCTGTCGGCGATGAAGTGCCCACTCCCACGCGATTATTGATGGAATCAATATACAAGACATTTGTATCAAAAGCCGTATCACCCGCCAGAGTAGAGGTTCCTGTGCCCGAAACATTGAGCTGGCCTGACAAAGAAACATTGCCGGTAAGATCAGCGCTTCCGGAAAAATAGGAACCTGTGATAGTAGCCCCAGTGATGGTTGCGCCTGTGATATTGGAGAGATCTATATTATCTATAGCCTGACTGACATTGGCGCCAATATTGCTGTACTGGAATGGCTGGGCGTTTTGCAAGCCGTAGAATTGTCTCTCCAAATAAGAAACTCTGCCTAGAAGTGCCTCATCTATATTATTGATAACTGTAGTGAAGGAAGGATTGGAGACGCTCTGGGCAAATGGAGAGCTGGTAATATTCCTAACAATGATCGTGGTAGTGCTCGTCCTATTATCTTCTGACACAGCCAAACCAGAACCATCCTTGATACCCAAGAATTTCCTTATAGAGACAACTGCCCGACCGCGCAAGCTTGCCAAGAAATCAAAACCATTTGAAACAGTCGTCTCAATAGCAGAACGGGCACTTTCCAGACTAGTGCCAGCCGTAGCTACTGTAGAACTTTTTGTTCGCTCAAAAATATTTTCCGCCAGAGAATAAATATTATTTTGGAATGAAGATAATGTTAGATAAACAGTATCAGTAGTATTTATCAAAAATGCCACATAAGCATTGACACTCTTTCTAGCACTGGAACGAACAAAGTCATCAGTCTTGTCTGCAAATATTTCAATGTCATAAGCTGTTAGTCCAGACATTTTTCTGGAAGAACTTTCAAGGATATCAGCTCCTTTCATCCAACCATATCCCAACCCATCAGCTACCCTAGCCATAGCCCTAACAGCCCTATCTGGGTGCGATGATATCGTTGCTCCAAAAACTATAAATGCCAAAACTATACCCAAAGTCAAAGCATTCCGGGCATGAGGCCATAGTGATGGCAAACTGTTTTGTAGTTCCAATCCAGACTTTTGAATGGCAGAACCACTCTCTCGGATAGCCGATATTGTCTTGTTGAATATGGACTTCTCGGCTGACTTTTTTATCGGTGGAATTGACTGTGCCTCAACAGGTATTTTTTTATTGAGATTTGGTAATAATTCACGGTCATCTGATAAATATGTCAGACCAGTTTGAGCAGATTGACTAGCAGGAACATTTTGATTTGTTTGACTTGGACTTGAATGTGGATTTTGTAAATCAGAAATCTGATAATTATTTGGAATTGAACTTTCTGGATCAATATGATTTTTGTAATTAAGCAAAGACTGCTGATCAACGAACCATGTTCGTCCAATCATCCGAGCATTTATTTTTCCGGCGCGGGAAAGTTGTCCAATATAGTCTGTTGCGTATTTGGTTATCTCGGCGGCTTGTCTAGCCGAGATAAAGATTTTTCCTTCAATAATGATCTCGTTCTTCATAGAATAAAACTTGCTCTAATTATAGATGTATAAGGCTAAAAATAGTATCTGTGGATAACATTATTTCCCTTTGCAGATGAAACCTAGTCGCTAGCTCCGTATCACTTTCCCTCTCATGCTCGCAGCCCACGCTCCGCTACGCTCGCTTGAGAGGGAAAGTGATACTTCGCTTACGCTCCTGTCTTACAAAATGAACGGTATGCAAACAAACGCCCAAAGCCGTATCATCTCCTTGGCAAACCCGACTTTTAAAAAAACAAAGATTATATACTGTATACAACTCGCGTATTGCCAAAGAATCAGGGTTTGTGAAGGAGATGATCGGCGGAGGGCGGAGTCTGTTAGCTGATTGATATTAAGGAATATTTATCAATGTTTACTATTGTTTAGTAAACTAGTTTTGTGTTAAGATTCATGTGATAACGAGGCGAGGCCTCGCACACGTATGACCCAACATCAACTTATAAGTATAAAAAAAGCCGCTGATTTGCTCGGCATAACTCCATTAACACTCCGCAATTGGGATAAGAACGGAAAATTGAAGGCTTTGAGACACCCTATCAACAATTACAGGGTCTATAAACGCCAAGATATTGAAAAACTTCTAGAAGAAATATCAAACAATACAAAACCTATAAAAAAAGCATCTCCAAAAGTCAAAAAACTAGATGTTAAACATATGAATGAATATGATAACTAATTCTATCCGAGATCATCATATTTATAGGTAATCTCGGTTGTGCGAGGTTGTCCCTGTCATTCCCGCTGGAGCTTGTCCCCGACTGCGATCGGGGGCGGGAATGACAAGACCAGATCGAATGAGAAAGCGGAGGTCTCTAATTATTCAAATAATTTGAGTTTCTCTTCTACAACCTTCTGCATAGCCAGTTTGGCCGACTTTAAGTATTTATATGGGGCGATTTCTTCAGGATCTTCCGAAAGAGCTTTGACCAAACCAGCTCTATAGGCTAATCGTAACTCTGTGTTGACATGGACTATCGCTACGCCAGCTTGTATGGCGGCCCGAATATCATCATCGCTATTACCCGATGCTCCATGAAGGACTAGAGGTATTCCGGTTATCGTTGAAACCTCTTTGATTCTCGTTATGTTCAGAGCCGGCTCACCTCCCTTGACCATACCGTGAATATTACCAACAGCCGGAGCCAGAGCATCCACCCCTGTTTCCAGGACAAATCTTTTGGCGTCTTCTGCAGATGTCATTTGTTTTATAGTCACAACCGCTCCAATAGGGATTTCCTTCAAGACCTTTGACGATGAACCTATAAAACCTATCTCCCCCTCTACTATGACATCTCTGCCAGAAGCCTTGGAATAGGCCACAGACTTTTTTGTAATAGCAATGTTCTCATCCAAAGACAATTGAGCTCCATCAAATATCACAGAATCAAAACCGGCATCTATGGCTTGTTTGACCCTGTCAAAAGAATATGTGTGATCGGCATTTAGGAATATCGGTTGCTCGCGTTCTTTGCGAATGGATTGAATTATTGCTATCGCTTGAGTCACTCCGACATAATCCCTCTCCCCTTCGGAGAGACCAACAATGATCGGTTGATTATTTTTTTGGCCTGCATCGGCGACGGCCCAAATACCATCAAGAGTTGAAACATTGAAATGTCCGATAGCGGTTTTATTGGCGACAGCTTCGGCGATGTGTTGTCGGAGAGAGAACATCTTAGTGAAGATTATAACATATTTGTAATCATAGAAAGTAAAGTCTCGCACCAAATGACATTCTTCTCAAGGGGCTCTTCGGAGCCGACGCAAACACACTGTAATGTAACCCCTTCAACTGCGTCGGCGAGAAAGAGGGTGACCGAGTCGCCAATCTTCGTGGCAAGCGACGAGGGCAACCCGTCCCCTGGAGAAGAATGTCATTTGGGGAGAGACTGATGGATGCTATAATATCCTCAATGTTCAATAAAAAGATTGACATACTCGCTATCGGTGATATCACTACCGATGCTTTCATAAGACTCAAGGATGCCAGCGTTCACTGCAAAATTAATACTGAAGATTGCGAACTATGCATGCGCTTCGGCGATAAGATCCCTTTTGAATTTGTGAAGGTCATCCGAGCTGTGGGCAATGCCCCAAACGCCGCTGTTTGCTCCGCTCGCCTCGGCTTGCACTCTGCCTTGGTCAGCAATATCGGCAAAGATCAAAATGGCCGCGAATGCAGAGTAGAACTTCAAAGAAACAAAGTAGACATTTCGTACATTAAGACTCATCTAGGCAAACCGACAAATTATCATTTCGTCCTCTGGTATGACAAAGACCGGACCATTCTGGTCAATCACACCGCTTACAATTACAAACTGCCCCATTTCCCCGAACCGCGATGGATATACCTTTCTTCCTTGGCCGACCACACTCTCCCCTATCACATGGAGATCGCTGATTATCTGGAAAAACATCCTAGAGTAAAACTAGCTTTTCAGCCAGGGACATTCCAGATCAGTTTGGGCTTGAATGATCTCAAGCGAATATATGCCCGGACCGATGTCATCGTTGTCAATGTAGAAGAAGCCCAGCGTATTCTAGGAAGTCTGTCCAGAGATATCAAAAAACTTCTTGGTGGCCTAGCCGAACAGGGACCAAAACTAGTGATCATCACAGACAATACTCGTGGGGCTTATTTGTTTGATGGTGATCATTATTACCATATCCCTATGTATCCGGATCCAAGACCGGCATACGAGCGGACTGGTTGCGGCGATGCTTTGGCTTCTACTTTTGTCTCGGCTCTAGCTCTGGGGAAATCTCCGCTTGAAGCATTCCTGTGGTCGCCTATCAACCCTATGTCGGTGGCCCAGTTTATTGGTGCTCAAGAAGGCTTGCTGAATCGCGAACAATTGGAGTGGTGGTTGAAACAAGCTCCAGCGGATTTCAAACCAAAGGAAATCTAGTTGGGAAAAAATAACTTATTTGTTTTTTCCCAAAATTTTAACGATTTCATCCGCCAATTTGGAAAGAGCCTTGTCATCCAGAATACTGACTGAAAGTATTTTGACTCCTTTTTTCTTCAAAACTTTCTTGGCTTCTGTTATCACTTTCTTATCAACCAAATCTGTTTTGGTCAGAACGATCATTTCCGGCTTGTCCGAAAGTCCATGTCCATATTTTTCCAGCTCATCACGGATAGTGTTGTAATTCTTCTTTATAGACAGAACTTCATCGCGCCCGAAGCCGGACACTTCGCCGAACAATCTTGTAGCGGAGCGTGCGCGAAGATTGTGAGGCGAAGTGCCGGCGGAGGGCGTGATGCAACTCTCCAAAGAAATAACATGCACCAACATCTTCACCCTCTTTATATGTCGCAAAAACTTGTAACCCAAACCCTTACCATCCGACGCTCCTTCTATCAGACCAGGAATATCCGCCAGAATATGCTCATGCAAAACACCCAAGTTCGGATCAAGAGTAGTAAAAGCATAGTCTGCTACTTTGGCCTTGGCATGAGTCAGAGCATTAAGGAGACTGGTCTTGCCGGCATTGGGCAGACCGATGAAGCCGGCATCGGCGATCAGATTTAGTTCCACCACAAAATCCGCCTCTTCTCCAGACGCTCCAGGCGTAGATTGTTCCGGACGGACATTGGTGGAGGCCTTGAAATGTTCGTTTCCGAGCCCTCCCTTGCCGCCATGAAGGATCTTGGATATCTGACCTTCTTCTAGGAGCTCCACTTGCCTCTTTGTGGTCAAATTTGTGACAATAGAGCCGATCGGCAGATCTATATAGTGGTCAATTCCGGCCTTGCCCTGCATACTGTTGCTCTGTCCATCCTGACCGCGACCGGCTTCAAAGCGTTTGACGGTTTTGTAGCGAGAAAGAATGTTGGTGTCGCGAACCGCCCGGACGAAGAGATCTCCGCCATGACCGCCATTGCCGCCAGCGGCGCCAGAATATTCTTTGCTCCTTTCATGCCTCCAACGAACTACGCCACTACCACCGTCTCCGGCTTTGGCGAAAAAATGTATTTCATCAACGAAGGCCATGGGATGAGGAACGATATATTTCTAGAAGGGCAAAAAGGAATGCCAAAATTATCGGACCAAGAACAAAACCTATCGGTCCGAAGAAAACAAAACCGCCCAAAACCGAAAGCAGTATCATGAAAGGATGTATCTTCACTCCGCGATTGACGAAGACTGGCCCGAGAAAATTGTCTATCAGCCCGACAGCCAAGACCGCCCAGATAGCCAAGCCGATAGCCTGGGCGGTGAAGCCTGTCAAGAATAGATATATGATGCCCGGCACCAGAACCAGAGCCGTGCCGATACCTGGGATCAGAGCCGTCACTGCCGCTATGGAGCCCCATAGAGCCGGACTAGGCACTCCGAATATGGCGAAACCTATTCCGGTCAATAGTCCTTGAATGATGCTCACTATAATACTTCCCGCGAATACAGAATAAATGGCTTTTTCTAACTTGCTGAAAATCCGTTCGTCATCGGCGTCTATGAGAGGGCTCAAGGCTATGATTTGTCTTTTGAGCTCCCGACCATCCCGGAGGAAATAGAACAAAGCCAAGAACATTACGAAGACCCCCAGAACAAACTTGGATGCTCCGCTGAATATGCTGTCTAGGTTGGCAAAAAGCCAGCTCAAGACTTTTTCCAATATAGAAGTGGCGTTGAATGAGTCAAAAGAATATGCAGGATAGAGCCCAAAGAAAGTTTTGGAGCCGAGTTCGGCTATATGATTGAGATAGTCTATGGTCTGGGACCGGCCGCTCTCATCTGTCAGATAACCATACATGCTCTGGGTCTCTACATATATCTTGCCTGCTACGAGCAGAACCGGCACGATTACGATCACAACTACGATGATCAGAGTGAGGAGAGCGGCGGCGCTGGAGCGTTCGCGATCACCGAAGAGAGTCCTAACAAAAAACCTATGCGGCCGTCCGAAGATCACTGCCAAGGCAGCCGCCAAGACTACCGGTGTCATAAATGGCAAGAATATCAAAACCGCCAAAACGATAACCACAGCCAAAAGTCCGAAAAAGAAATGATTGGCGGATTGCTTTGATATTTGCATGTATTTTATTTTGTTGTTAATGAAATTTTGTTCAACTTGATTAAGTGTGTTTTGAGAATCGGAACATCCATGACTCTTTCATAAATAGTTTTCAATTCTGGCATAACATACGGTCGCACAAACTTACTTAGACCTTTTTCGGTTACCATGTCAACTCTGCGCCCCAAAAGATCTTCAATAGCATGGACCAATCTCATATATGAAAACATTCCCATCGGTTTACCCAAGCGAACCAAAATATCAACATCACTATCTGGAAGATCTTCACCACGCGAAACGGACCCGAAAACACCAGCATAAATAATGCCGTAAGCTTCAAAAAGCGGTCTCAACTTGTTCTTTATATCCGCTATAGACATAACAAAAGTATGGCATAGAATATGAGTAACTACAATCTCCTGAATTCAAAATCCTCTTCAAGTTTGAGGCTCTCGGAGCCGAACGGCTTACTTCCCATGGCACTTCTTGTATTTTTTGCCTGAACCGCAAGGGCATGGATCATTCCTGCCGATTTCTGGTTTTTCGGTTTTGGTGCTAGATGAGGAACGATCACCGCCAGATATTTCATCGGCATTTTCTCGGACTTCACGGAGATCCTTGGCTATGGGAGCTGAAGGCGCTATGGGGCCATTTTGGACTGGAACAATGTTTGGAATGATGTGGCTGATCTGATCTCTCATGGCTGTTTGCATTTCCTTGAATAGGCGCAAGCCTTCTTTTTTGTATTCTACCAGAGGGTCCCTCTGGCCATATGCCCGAAGGCTAACACTGGAACGGGTATAGTCCATCACTTCCAAATGCTCCACCCAATACATGTCTATAGTTTGCAGAAGAATGATCCGCATGGCAGAAAGAAAAGCTTCTCTGCCGAACTGCTTCGTTTTTGAATCAATGATTTCCAAAAATCTCCCATTAGTTGACGGATCAGAAAATCCCCCGTCTTGATACCTCACTCCGTTCGGTATCAATCCACCCCCTTTTTCAAAGGGGGATTTAATTGTGGGTTGCGGTGATTCCCCTTTTGGAAAAGGGGGTGCCCCGAGTGAAACGAGGGGCGGGGGATTTTTTATATTCAACATTTCCTTGAGCTCGTTTTCCACATCATCTATAGTCCCAAGTAACAACTTTCTGCGTCTACCGTAGACAGTCTTGCGCTGGTGGTTGATGACATCGTCAAATTCTAGAACATGCTTCCTGGAATCAAAATGAAAACCCTCTATCTTTTCCTGAGCGCTCTCCAAGGCTCTAGATATCAACTTGTGATGAATAGGCTCATCTTCCGGCATCCCCAGGCGTCCTATCATGGACTTGAGAGTATCAGAGGCGAAAACTCGCATCAACGAATCTTCAAGCGATACGAAAAACTGGGTTTCGCCCGGATCACCTTGGCGACCACTGCGCCCACGGAGCTGGTTGTCTATGCGGCGAGCTTCGTGGCGTTCGGTACCTAGAACAAAGAGACCGCCGGTGCTTTTGACTTGATCATACGACTCCGAAGTGTTGGGGTTGCCGCCGAGTTTGACATCCACGCCTCTACCGGCCATGTTTGTGGCTATAGTAACTCCGGATTTCTTGCCGGCTTGGGCAATAATCTCTCCTTCTTTTTCATGATTCTTGGCATTCAATATCTGGTGGGGCACCCCTTCAGTCCGCAAAAATTGCGACAATAATTCATTTTTTTCTATGGAAACCGTACCGACCAAAACAGGCTGACCTTTGGTATTGAGTTCTTTGATAGTCCTGGCAATGGCCTTGAATTTGCCGGCTTCGGTCCGGAATATCAGATCGGGATGATCAATGCGAATGGAAGATTTATTGGTCGGTACCGTGAATACTTCCAGGCCATAAACCTTGAAGAATTCTTCGGCCGATGTGGCGGCTGTGCCAGTCATTCCCGAAAGTTTCGGATACATCCGGAAAAAGTTCTGGAATGTGATGGAGGCATATGTGCGCGATTCTTGCTCCACTCGTACACCCTCTTTGGCTTCAACGGCCTGATGCAAGCCATCCGACCACCTACGGCCGGGCTGGAGCCGGCCTGTAAACTCGTCCACTATGACAATGGCTCCTTCGCGGACGACATATTCTTTGTCTTTGTGATACAGAGCTCGGGCTTTGATGGCAGTTTCCAGGTGATGGACAGACTTGATACCTTCTTGGGTGTATATATTGTCTAGACCCAGAGCTTTCTCGGCTTTGGCTATGCCCTCGGAGGTCAGCGCTATACCATGGCGCTTTTCGTCTATTGCATAGTCTTTTTCTGGAATGAAACTGGCTACCAGGGTCGCGAATTGTCTATAAATATTTTCAGCATCGCGGGATGGAGCAGATATGATCAGCGGAGTACGGGCTTCGTCTATCAGAATAGAATCTATCTCGTCTACTATGGCGTAGTGTGGGTCTCTTTGGCGCAGTCGTTCAGGACTATATTCCAGATTGTCGCGAAGATAGTCAAAACCAAATTCATTGTTTGTGCCATAAGTGATATCGGCATTATAGGCTTCGCGCCTGGAACAGGGTCGCAAATATTCATGAACAATGTGGAATGCTCCAGTCTGGTCGCGTTCTTTGTCTAGAGGGTCAGAAAATCCCCCACCCCTCTCCTTCGGCTTCGCCTCAGGATTCGGGGCACCCCCTTTTTCAAAGGGGGAATCCGCAGCCAAATCCCCCTTTGAAAAAGGGGGTGCCCCCGCAGGGGGCGGGGGATTTTCTTTCATTATCCTATGTTTACTATCATAAATAAAAGATGATTCATGCCCTATCACTCCGACCGAAAGTCCTAACATGTCATATATCTGACCCATCCAGACGGCATCCCTACGGGAAAGATAATCGTTCACAGTTACGATATGGACACCTTTGCCAGAAAGAGCTCTGGTGTATGCGGGCAAAGTGGCTACCAAGGTTTTGCCTTCGCCGGTCTTCATCTCGGCAATAGCTCCAGAATACAAAACCAGTCCACCAGAAAGCTGAACATCAAAATGTCTCTGTCCGAGAGTTCGGACAGCAACCTGGCGTACCACGGCGAATGTTTCTGGGACTAGAGAATCAATCGTTTCGCCTTTTCCCAGCCGAGCCCGAAACTCTTCTGTTTTGTTTCTCAATTCGGCATCAGAAAGAGCTTGGATAGAAGACTCAAAAGCGTTTATCTTGGACACTTCTGCCTGGAATTTGGGAACCCTAGTGCGAGACCTGCTAAATATTTTATTAAAAAGTGACATGTATTGGGCACTTTATCATACGGTAAGGCTTTCAGCGAGTATGGAAGCGAGGCGAGGCCTCGAGGCCTCGCCTCGCTCCTCAAACACCAACCTTCTCCACCTCCATTTGAATTTCAATATCCGTAGCTATTCTGACCCGTTCGGTCAATTCTCTCGCCAATTCATAGACATCTTTGGCTGTGGCGCCAGGTTCAGTCACGATAACCAATGCTTGTCGACCGTATGTGGCGACTTTGCCCTTGGCAAAACCTTTGACATTGCAGATTTTGTCCAGTATCCAAGCCAGTGTCACCTTGTATTTCCCGTCTTTTTGAACGAACCCTGGCAAATCTGGATATTTCCCTTTCAAACGAAGAAAATGAGTGGCTGGAATAACTGGATTCTTGAAAAAAGACCCTGCTGTGCCCCACTTTTTCATATCCGGAAGTTTGCTGGTGCGGATTTCTATGATTGCTTTTCGTACTTCAGCGAGGCGAGGCCTCGCTACCAGCGAGGCCTCGCCTCGCAGAACAAGTCGCCCAAAATACTCCCTTACATCCTTATAATCAATATTCACTTCCCCACTTTTTAATAAATTAAAATCAACTCTTGTGATGATGTATCGGCCTTTTTGGTTCTTGAATACGCTGTCCCTGTAAGAAAACTGACATTGTTCATTGGTTAATTCCATGAATTTCATAGTCTCTGTATCCAGAGCGCGGACCAGAATTATGGTCTTGGAAACTTCCGCTCCATAAGCTCCGATATTCTGTACCGGCGCCGCTCCGACCGTGCCCGGTATCAGAGAGAGATTTTCCAGACCATAGAGTCCTTGGTTTACAGTCGTGGAAACAAAATCCTCCCATATTTCACCAGCGCCAGCGGCGATGATAGTAAAATCCCCCACCTCGCTCTGCTCGACACCCCCTTTTTCAAAGGGGGATTTGGCTGCGGATTCCCCCTTTGAAAAAGGGGGTGTCCCGAGACCGAGCGAAGCGAGATTGAGGGACGGGGGATTTTTAATCTTCTTATGAATGTTAACCCCCATTATCCCCATCTTTATAACCAGACCATCAAAACCCTCATCGCCCACCAAAATATTTGAACCGCCTCCCAGAACAAAAAAAGGCAATTCCCGCTCTCGGGCAAAAATCACCGCCTCTACCAATTCTGCCTCATTAGTGACCACACAAAAAAACCGCCCTGGTCCGCCGATCCGAAATGTAGTCAGCGGCGCCAGTGGGATATTTTCACGGATATTCATATCTTATAAATCTATCGGTATCCAAAAACATATTCCGCCAAATGATGGCGAGCGGGTGTGAGCTCCAAATAAAATGTTTAAATTTATGTGAGTACAGCCGCTCGCCGTCGCTTGGCGGAATGAAATTAAATTTTTTGGTCTTTCAATCCAAATAATTATATCGCAAATGATTGTAGAAGCACAACAATGTCATGATTTACTTTGTGGATCATCTGGCTTGTCTAGGTCTTCAGGTCTGAAATTGTATAGATTGAGGCAAATATCTCTAAAATATATACCTCCAATTCTTCTAACAACATCCATGCCTATTCCATATCTATACGCCGCCTCTTTTAGTTTTTGATCAAAATCTCCAAAATCCATTTCATCAAAAAACTTAAAAGAAGCAGTTTGTATATCGTAAGGATTACTCATTCCATTCTTTGAGCGACACTGTGATATTAGGATATCTTTATTTTTATCTATATAGTCCTTCAGCCCGCTTCCAATTAGGATATCTTTACCTTTTTCTAGTAAAGCAATAGGAGAAGCGCTTGAAAAAGCGCCATCCATTCTTCCTTCAAGTCCTGTTAAACGTTTATCAAAACCATTAACTTCTGTTTCTACTTTTGTAAGACGGTGCGAAGCATACCAAGCACCAACAACAAGAGTGCTGATAATGCCGAGGGTTTTATATATTCCAATATTGATAATGATATCTGTTTCCATAAAATATATTACTATCATAACATGAGAGAAATAAGTAGCCTTGTATATTTCTGGATAAACTGTTGATTACCAGTTTCAAGGATATGTGTTTGGATATATCCGTAAGTAAACACGACGCTTCTGAAGCATAGACATTTTGATATATACATGTATCATCTTTCCTAGAATGTCGCCGATACTGTTTCGGCCAAAAAACCAAGAATATGAACGAAAATGACCAAATCCGTAGAGCAATCGTCAATGAAGTCTGCAAAGAATTTGATCTCAAAGATCCGAAGGAGATAAGGAGTGGCAAAAAGAGCACAAGCCTTCCACGCCGAGTCGCCTCTTATCTAATGAGGCAACATTTTGAGCAAACGGGAAACGATACATCCAAAACTCTAGGCATAGTATCTCCAAGCAATGTCTGGACTGGGGTGAACATGGTCAGGGGTATCGTGGAAAAGAACAAAGAAGGTGATCGGGAATTGATCGAGAAAATTAACAGGATCCAAGCGACCGTGCTTGCGTCTACTGACCTTCACCCAACTCCCGTCTTGACCACAGCCCTGATTTGACCATGAATCCTTTCAATATAGATGCCGACCTCTTCATTCTGCGGAGCCCTTTTCTGACTTTGGCCCTCAGATCCTTCATTG
>Ga0209542_10000522_pt1 | contig 92711 bp, 119 predicted proteins | sample RifCSPhighO2_01_FD_184028 | JGI IMG/M metagenome (GOLD analysis project Ga0209542, IMG submission 184028) | Soil microbial communities from Rifle, Colorado - Rifle CSP2_plank highO2_0.1 (SPAdes) (version 2) | ecosystem: Environmental > Terrestrial > Deep subsurface > Rock core/Sediment ...
AGGTGCCTGAACTGCAACAATCAGTCTCGTTGGGTGCTTCGCGAAGCGCCGATAGGCGCTGAGCCCCACAAAAATTTTAGAAGTAATATAGAGAAATCTTCAAAGATAGTTCTACCTTATACTCAAAGAGAAATTGATAAACATTTGAAATTAGTTAATGGAGTGAGAGAAGGAAAATTGCCAGCTTCAAAGCTTGAAGAAGTTGCAGGATTCTTTGGAAAGTTAAAGCGATAAACATTAAAAGGGTTTTTTCTAATTTATTCTGCCTCAGCTATTATATGAAATTCTAAAAATTAGTATAATAAAGAGGCCACACGCTCTTTTATTAGTTCCTGTCAAAAACAGGCCAGTAAAATTCAGCAATAACAATTAGTAAATTTTTGAATATTGAAATTGCGGTGGCAATTGGTAAAAGAGCTAATGCTGGTTGTGGCTTGGTAATCTTGACAATAGGTCTAACCTGAATGGCAACAACAGGAACCTGAACTACAACAATCAGTCTCGTTGAATGGCCTTAGCTGAGGATTATGTTAAAAATGAAAACATACAAATTATTATATGATAAAATCTGCTCTTTTAACAATTTAATTTTAGCATATAAAAAGGCAAGAAAAGGCAAAACCAAAAAGAATTATGTTCTTGCTTTTGAGGATAATTTATATTTGAATCTTATGCAATTGCAGGAAGAACTAATAAATCAAACTTACAAACCAAGAGAACTTGAAACATTTATATTGCGAGATCCAAAAATAAGAAAAATTAGCAAATCTGATTTTCGAGACAGAATTATTCATCATGCTGTGAACAATATTATTGAACCTATTTTTAATCAAACATTTATTTATGATTCCTGCGCCAACAGGATAGGCAAAGGAAATTTATTTGCATTAAAAAGACTTGATAAATTCAAAAGAAAAGCCACTGAAAATTTAACTAAAGAAGCTTTTTGCCTGAAGGCAGATATTAAACATTACTTTCAAGAAGTTAATCAAGAGATTTTATTAGATATTTTAATTAAAAAGATAAAAGATGAAAAAGTTATTTGGCTGATAAAACAGATACTTGATAATTATAATTCTGGGGAGATTTGCAAAGGGATGCCTCTTGGAAATTTAACCTCGCAATTTTTCGCTAATGTTTATCTCAACGAATTGGATTATTTTATAAAGCATAAACTAGGAGCAAAATATTATATTAGATATGTTGATGACTTTGTTGTTCTGTATAGTTCCAAAGAGCAGTTAAAAATTTGGAAATATGAGATTGAGAAATTTTTATGGGAAGAATTAAAATTAGAAATTCATCCAGATAAATCTAAGGTTATTTCTTTATCTAATGTTATTGATTTTGTAGGTTTCAGGAATTTTTATTATTTTAAGCTTGTAAGAAAAAGAAATATAATAAAAATGTTATCTAAGATTAAAATGTATAAAAGTGAAAAAATAAGCAAAGAAGAGCTGTTAGATATTTTTCAAGGTTGGAATGCTTATTCAAAATGGGCAAATAGTTTTTATCTCAGGAAAGAAGTTGTTAAAAATATATACGCTTGATAATTATAATTATATGAAATAATAATTATAATGAGCTTTCTTTTTGTCCAATTTCCTTTAAAAATTTTTTCTAAGCACTTTTCTTATCTTAAAGTGTATAGAAATATTTAAAAACAGTTAATATTGGTAGGTTTATTAAAAACTGGAGGTTTTAAAATGCCTAAAAAATATGAAGAAGACGAAGATCTTGATGAAGATGAAGAAGACGAAGATTTAGATGAAAGTGATGAAGAATTGTCTGATGAAGACAAGGATAAGGACAAGGAAGAAGAGGAAGAGTCTGAATATTAGTCAAGCTAATTTTTTCTTTTATTTTTTTTAATTAATTTTATAAATACCTTATTCTATTTTATACTATGGCAGATTTTTTGTGGCATAAGGTTTCTGAGTCTGAGAAAAAAGAAATCCAAAAGCAGGCAAAAGAAATTATGGATAATTTTTCAAAAAAACTTGCTGTTGTTGAAACTAAGCTGAAAGAAGAGCCTTTAATTGAAAGGTCAGAAGGAGAAAGGCCAGAAGGCAGCGGAAAATCTGATAATTCTTTTGATAAAAAAATTATGCTTGAGAATGCTCCAAAATCTGATGGAGAATTTATAATAGCAGAGAGGGCAGAATGGTAAAAGTTAATGACCCTGAGATTAATGAATTAAAAAGGAAAATTGACATGCTTGACAGGAGATTATTGGATGTTCTTGAAAAGAGGTTTGAGATGGTTAAGGATATTGCTGTATTAAAGAAAAGAAAGGGTTTTATTATGTCAAGATTCTCGGATAAAACTCCACACTTCAGTGTGGAGTTGGAATCTTGAGCATCCAAAACACGAGCGCCGTTACAAACCACACCCTTTAAGGTGTGGTGGCGCATCGTGTTTTTGATGAATGATTTAGAGAGAGAAGAAGAGCTTTTGAGCAATAAAATTAAAACAAGCGCTAATTTGTCAGAGGGATTTATTAGAAAGATTTACAGGCTCATAATAGACGAATCTGCAAGAATTGAGAAGGAATAAAATGACAACCCATGAAAAACTCAAAAAATACTTAGAGGAGATAAAAAAGAATGATCAGCACGGCAAAAAAATAAATGCATTTATTCAGTTAAGGCCTGAAGATCAGCTGTTGAAAGAGGCCAAAGAAATCGACGCTAAAATTAAATCTGGAAAAGCAGGCAAGCTGGCAGGAAAGATAATCGGAATTAAAGCATGTATAAATATATCTGGGTTAAAGAGCAATTGTGCAAGCAAGACCCTTGATAATTATAAGGCAACATTTGATGCTACTGTTGTTAAGAAGATTAAAGATGAGGATGGGATTATTATAGGAGTATGCAATATGGATGAATTTGCCTGTGGCTCTAGCGGAGAGACAAGTGTTTTCGGGCCGACAAAAAATCCTATGGCTCTTGAACTTGTGCCAGGAGGATCTTCAAGCGGGTCAGCAGCATCTGTTGCAGCTGGCTTTTGCGATATTGCACTGGGCACAGATACCGGCGGGTCTGTAAGAAATCCATCAAGCCACTGTGGTGTTGTAGGCTTGAAACCAAGCTATTCCAGCGTCTCTAGGTATGGGCTTGTTGATTTAGGCATGAGTTTAGACCAGATTGGCCCTATTGGAAAAAGCGTCAATGATGTTGCTTTGATTTTTGATGTTATAAAAGGCAAAGATGAATTTGATTCTATTTCCAAGTATTCAGAAGAGTTAAAACTAAAAAATATTGATAAAGCTCCAAAAAATATTACAATTGGCCTTCTTGATTTTAAAATTTCTGATTCAAAAATACAGGATTTGATAAATGAAAGCGTAGAAAAACTTGCGAGAAATAATGGATGGAAAATAAAAAAAGTAAAAATGGATATGATTGATTTGGCTGTGCAGACTTATTACCCTATTGTTTATGTTGAATTTTTTTCAGGCACAAGAAAATTTGACGGCAGAAGATATGGAAAGAAAATTGAAGAAAGCTGTGGGCCTGAAGTTTTAAGGAGAATTTTAGGAGGAAGCGAGATTACTAAAGAAGAATACGGCGGAAGATATTATCATAGGGCTCTTAAGGCAAAGAAGCTTATAGAAAAAGAGTTTGAGAAAACTTTTAAGGACGTAGATTGTATAATAAGCCCTACTGTTCCTAGATTACCCCATAAAATAGGAGAGAAAATTTCTATTGAAGATATGTATAGTTATGATCTTCTTACTGTTCCTGCTAATCTGGCGGGAATATGTGCTATTTCTATTCCTGCTGGGAAAATAAACAATGTTCCTGTAGGAATGCAGATTATGTGTGATAAATTTCAAGAGCAGAAAATGTTTCAGATTGCGGTAGCAGCGGAAAAGCTGAATACAGGTTAAATTTAAAAAACTTCTATAATTGAGGATTATATGCAATTTGACAATATTGAGATTAAATGGCTTGGCCACTCCGGATTTTTTATTAAAAACTTAGAAAATTCCTTTGTTATTTATATAGATCCTTATAACATTAAATCTGGATTAGAAAAGGCAGACCTTATTTTAATCACTCACAGCCATTATGACCATTGTAGTTTTGAGGATATGAAAAAAATAGCTAAGGATGGGACAAAAATTATTGCAACTGCAGACTGCCAGAGTAAAATAGCCAGATTTGATGTTCCGATTAAAATGCAAATTATTGAAGTCGGCCAAGATTTATCTGTCGGGGATATAAAGATATCCGCTGTTCCTGCTTATAATATTGATAAATCTTTTCATTCAAAAGATAGCTTGTGGATTGGATATTTGTTAAAAATAAAAGATATTTTAATTTATCATACAGGAGATTCAGATAAAATTCCTGAGATGCAAAAACTTACTGGTTACAAACAGCAGAATATTCAATTTATAGCATTGCTTCCTGTTGGAGGAAGATTCACTATGGATGTAGAGGAAGCTGTTGAAGTCGCTAAATTAATTAAGCCAACACTGGCAATACCTATGCACTATGGTTCGGTAATTGGGAGTGATGATGACGCTAAGGAATTCCTAGAGTTATGCAAAGAAGAAGGAATAGACTGCAAAATTTTGGAGAAAGAGTAACTCAAATAAATTTTTCTGCTTCAATTTTAAGCTCGTTTAAATTATGCACAGTTATAACGCCGCCGATATCCTCCTGATTTTCTAAATTAGCAAATATTGCCTGAATTTTATTTTTTTTGCAGTAGTCATAACTGTCTTTTCTGTCTCCGCCAATGTACAATACAGGCTTGCTGTATTTTTTTATAAACCTGTCAAAAACAGCTTTTTTATCATCTTTTTCTTCTAGTTCAGAAGTTTCTATTATACCAAAAAAGTCAATTGGCAAATTGATAATATCTAATATATTTATAAGTGCAGAATAAGTATTTGTTGTTATAAGAGCAATTCTATAATCATTTTTTAAAGATTGAAAATAGTCTATAATATCCTGATTTTTGACAGAAGGGTCTTTTTTTATATTATGGAGAACAGTTTCAAAAAATAATTCACGGGCTATCTTTGTTCTCTCTTTTTCTTTTTTGTCAGGATAAAGCCTTTTCATTACTTCATCTATGGTTTTAAAATAATCCTGCCTGTTAGCAAGTTCTATAATAGAATGATCCTTTAGTTTTTCGGCCATTATCTCATACCATCTTAGGTGTGCTGTTTTCCATGGCCCTGAATGAATAAATAATCCAGAAAGAGTTGTCGCGATTATTGGTTTTTGGCTTTTTGCCAATGTTTTTTTCATATTAATATTAAATCAGCTAATTATTTAAACTTTTTATTATATCTCTTTTTATGCTACAAAATAGATTTGATTATAGAAAAAAAACTGTATTAGAAAAATTAGACAAGAGCTCTAAAGGAAATTGGGATAAGAAGATAATAAAATTATGCTACAAGCTTAATAAAAAAAAGGATTATTATACAACTTCCTCTTGTGCAGGGCGCATGATGTTAATGGTTGATCAAGATAAAAAAGGCCCTGGGCTTTTTCTTATGGTTTATCATAATATTGTTAGTTTTGACAAATTAAAGAGCAATTTAATTGAACTTAGTAAAAAGGAAAAAAGAAATATAAAATTCAAGCAAGAGCCTTGCATAATGCATGTTGTCTGCAGAACATTGGACAATGCTTGGATTTTATATGATAAAGCAAAAAAATCTGGCTGGAAGCGTTCTGGATTAATTTCTTGGAATAATAGTTTTGTTTTAGAATTGATGAGCACAGAAAAAATTGAATTTCCAATTATTTTAAATGGGAAAATTTTAGCCAGCGACGATTTTTTAAGGTTGGTTGTTAAGAAAGCCAATGAAAATCTGAAAAAGAATTGGGGTAAAATTGAAAAATTGAAGAAATTAATTTAGAAGACCTCTATTTTCCAAAATAAAAATATATTTAAAGTCAAGATATCTTATTTTCTTATAATATTAATTGGTTGATGTAAGGGTTAACTGATTAATATGACACATCTGGGGGCCTTGAGTCTCCAGATTTTTTTCTATGACAATATCAGCTGAAGCGCTCGAGAGTATTTAAACCTTTATCACAACTCTTGAGGACAGAATTATATAGATGAAAGGAGGTCAAAATAAAAGAGAAATAAAATGGTTTTAGATTTTGCAAAAGAGGCAGTTGAAAAATCTGCCACTCACAGCATTAACTTTGATGAATTGAAAGCTGGAAAAGCTAATATCAAGGTTATTGGTTGCGGGGGTATGGGAAGCAATGCAGTTACCTGGCTTTTTAATAAAGGAATCAATGGAGCTACAATTTATGCAGCTAATACCGATGCTCTTCACCTAAGTGTAACAAAATCAGACGAGAAAATTCTTATTGGTAAAGAGTTGACTCGTGGCTTGGGTGCAGGTGGAGTTCCTAATAAAGGAAGAGAGGCTGCTAAAGAAGCTATTGTTGAGATTAAAAAAGCTGTCGGAGGAGCAGATATGGTATTTGTTCTTGCTGGGCTTGGAGGAGGAACTGGAACAGGCGCTGCCCCTGTTGTTGCTCAATTAGCTAAAGAAACAGGCTCTGTTGTAATTGGTGTTGTAACAATGCCATTTGAGTCTGAAAAAGCAAGAATAGACAAAGCAGAGTTTGGTCTGCAGGAGCTAAGAGAGGTAACAGATACCTGCATTGTATTGGATAATAACAGACTTGTTGATATTGCTGGCCAGTTGCCTATTGAACAAGCTTTTGCTGTTGCTAATGAGCTAGTTTCTACCATGATAAAAGGAATTGTAGAGACAATCACTCTGCCAAGTTTAATTAACCTTGACTATGCAGATGTTTCAACAATTATGAAGAATGGCGGAGTAGCAGTTATAGGAATTGGAGAATCAGATGCTGCAGATCGTGTAACAGAAGCTGTAAAGCAGGCCTTGACACATCCTCTACTTGACGTGGATTATCAAGGAGCTACTGGAGCTTTGATACACATTACTTGCGGCCCTGACTTAAAGCTTGAAGAGTTTGATACAATAGGTAAAGCTGTATCAGAGAACTTAAGCCCAGAAGCACAGGTGATAATAGGAGCTAGAATTTCCAAAGACTTTGTTGGAAAAGTTAGAGTTATCACAATTATGACTGGTGTTAAATCTCCTTACGTGCTTGGCAAGGCTAATGAATACCATTCAAGGCCTGTTTCAAGAGAAGTCTCTGATTTAGGCATAGAAGTCTGGTAAATACAGTAGTTTATTTTACAATTTATTTTTATTCAAAGCCCTTTTTGGGCTTTTTTTCTTTTTTTAATTAAAAGGCTGAATTTTAGTGCAGCGGTCCCGAAGGGAAAAATTGGTGAAGAGTAAATCTTGAGTCTGTCTTTTGTTTTAAGTTCGTCGTTAGGGGGCAAACTCTCACATATAGTTTTAGAATATAAAAGGGTGTCAAACGTTTATTTCTTTGCTAGACTCCAGAGGGATTTAAAGTATTGTTTAAAACTTATTGCTATTTTTTCATTTTTGATTAAGAATACTTTTGGCTTTTCTTCCCAGATTATTAATAATATATAATCTTTGTAAATATTCATGGCTGATGGGCTAAAAAAACCATTAAAGAATATCTCAAGCATCAATAAAAAATATAAAAAGCCCATTAGACAATATATAACATGGTATATGATATTATTTTAGGAAGGGACGAGGCTGATAAAATCCGGCTTGGGGATAAAGGACTTATTTTTATAGGCAAAGGATATGTCAAAATGGGAAGATATACATCCCTAAGCAATAGGATTTTTATGGATGTTGCTCGCTCGCATGTAGTTTTGGTTGCAGGAAAAAGAGGATCTGGAAAATCCTATACTCTAGGTACAATAGCAGAAGAGCTTTCTAATCTGCCTAAAGATGTCAGCCAAAATATAGCTTCATTGATATTTGACACTATGGGAATCTATTGGACAATGAAGTTTCAGAATGAAAAAGACAAGGAGCTTTTGGAGCAATGGGAACTCAAACCCAAAAATCTTCCTGTGAGAGTATTTGTTCCATACGGCTATTTTGATGATTATATTTCCAAGGGCATTCCAATAGATAAAAAATTTGCGTTAGATATAACAGAAATGGCAGCAGAAGACTGGATTTTGACATTTAATCTAGAAATGACTAATCCAATAGCAGTATTAATAGAAAGAACAATAACAAGACTTAGAGAAGAGGGTCAATATAATCTGCAGGAAATAATATCAAATTTAGAGGCAGACAAAAAAACTCCTGAGAATACCAAAAACGCTGCAGTAGGCCTTTTTGAAGCTGCAGACACTTGGGGGATTTTTGCAGAAGACCCAAAAGAAACAACGCAGATTAAAGATTTAGTCTCAGCTGGAACAACATCAGTTTTAGACTTAAGTGTATACAATTCTGTTGGAGCTTTTAATATAAGAGCTTTGGTTATAAGTTTGACTTCCAGAAAATTGTTTAATCAGAGAATGGCCGCAAGAAAAAAAGAGGAAATAGAATCAATTTCAAAAGGCCTTGAGTTTATAGGCAAGCGAGAAAAAAAAGAATATCCTCTTGTATGGATATTTATTGATGAAGCCCATGAATTTTTGCCTTCTGAAGAAAAAACACTGGCAACAGACGCGCTTATTCAGCTGTTAAGAGAAGGAAGACAGCCTGGAATTTCAATGGTATTGGCGACGCAACAGCCAGGTAAAATTCATTCAGATGTCATGACCCAGTCAGACATAGTTATAAGCCATAGGGTAACTTCTGCACCTGATACAGAAGCTCTTAATAAAATAATGCAGTCATATTTGCTTGAGACGATAAGACAACATATGGATGATCTTCCTTCATTAAAAGGCTCTGCTATTATCCTAGATGATAATTCAGAAAGAATTTATCCTATGAGGGTCAGGCCGAGGTTCACTTGGCATGGAGGAGAAGCCCCAACAGCAGTAAAAATACAAAAAAGATTATAGAAAATAACATATACAATTTATAGGGTGGCAGTTTTCACAAAAATTTTCCATGCCAAGGATTCTGGAGAAAACCACGGCTTTCAAGCCGTGGATGAATCCTTGGACATCCAAACCGGGTGAAGTAAAACTTCACTGGCACAGAAAATTCAACTCAGAAGAATTTTCTGTGAGTCCAAACAAACTGCACCCCTCAAGAATGTTTTTGAATCTTACATTCTTGAGGGCCATCAGGAACTGTAATTTCCTGAGGTTTCAAGGCATGAAAATTGTTCTTGCTTTTTATGCAATTTTCAAGTGCTCAAAAACATAATGTTTTTGACATGCGGTAAGCAACAAGGACTTTTTGATCATAAAACAAAGCTGAGAAATAAGACAAAAACTAATAAATTCAGAATTTAGAAAAAAAGAGGCTAGTCAGTTAAAAAAATAAATATAAAAACTTAAAAACCCCTTAGGTATTAAGCTAATATGACACTTTGTCAATATATAAAAGAAGAAATTCATCTTTTTCAAGAAAAAATAATATTCTGTAATTTAGAAAAAAAAGAATGCCCTTATAATATTACAAAAAAGCCTGCATTCTTTACAGAAAGTAAAACTGGGATAGAATATGTTTGTTCAGAAAAAGGAATAATAAAAGAATCAGAGACAGCTACTGAACAAGAATATTCACTCTTAACCTGATTTTATAAGGTGCAATTTCTCCTGCTTGGTTAATCTTCAGTATTTTTATTTTCTTCTTGAATTTTCTCGCTTCAAGCTTTATCTTCTCTATAACATTTTCAATTTCATCTGTCTTGCAGAAATCATAATAATATATTTTTGTTTTTTTCTTAGATAACATAAATGCTTGCTCAAGAAAACTGTCTTTTAGTCTCGGACGCGGCATAACTATTACATCAAAACTAGGCAACCCCATGTTTTCCTCATGCTCTTTCTTCAAATCTCTGAAGGGCGACTTTTTTCTAACACCTTGACCAAAGTCGCGCATCTTTCCTTTTTTCAATTTTTCAACAATCTTTTTTATATCGCCTGGCATTAAGATAACTTTGTCTTTAACTTTGTTTAACTCAATATTTAACTTTGCGTATTTGTTCGCTTCCCTGTTTATCTCATTGGAGTAAACAATCTCAGCAGGAGAATTTCTAGCAATAACAATTGAATACGGTCCGACACCAGCAAACATAACTAAAACTCTATCCCCTTTTTTAATTTTAGATGCTATTTCTTTCCTCTCGCTTGAAAGACGGGGAGAAAAATAAGTGCTGTCTGTGTTAAATCTAAAAATACAGCCATTTTCCCTGTATAAAACCTCTTTTGTTTTTTCACCGGATAGGTATTTTGTTTTCATTTTTCTCAAACGGCCGCTGACATCTCCAACTTTTTCCAGAACTGTTTTGACTGCTTTTTGCCGCTGTAAAATTTTCTTAGCAGATTTTTTTTTGTCTTCAATAGAAAATCCTTTGGGAAATTTTACAACAGCAATATTCCCAAGAAAGTCAAACGATTTTATCTTTTTTTCCATTTTAAAATCCCAGATAAGGAAAAATTATTTTAAATAAGAATGCAAGCAAAATCCAGTATATAAAATGAATGGCGTCTATATGGCCTTTATAATTAAATTTGTTGTTGAAATAATCCCAGTACTTTCTTTTCATGAATTTTACAGAAAAAATGCCTCCAATTAATTCTAATAAAGTTAATAGAATGCCCGCTAAAAAAATCTGGATTACTAAAGGCAAATTGAAATATGTAAATTCTATTATGTCAGAAATTAAAACCTCGTTCTTTAGAATGAGGTAGTAGCCTACTGCTTTTAATTTCTGAGCACTGAAAATTTAACTAATTTTCAGGGCAGGAAATTTCATTGAAATTTCCTTCATCCTAAAAACCCAACAAACAAACCACCCCCTTTAAGGCATGAAAATTGTTCTTGCTTTTTATGCAATTTTCAAGTGCTCAAAAACATATTGTTTTTGACATGTGGTAAAACTAAAGGGTTTTTTTGATTAATATTATTGAGCCAATTGCATAAATTACAGAAAAAAATTTAAAATGGGTTCCAGAAACAAATCTGCCCATAAAAATAGAGCGATAGCTGGAATCTATTGCCCATCCAACAACACCAAAAATTAGAAAAGCTATTATATAATCAATCAGATTTAACATAATCTTAAATATTAATAAACTATAAAAAGATTTATAATAGACTTATACTTTTGTTGTATATGGAAAAGAGGAATTTATTATTTGCCTTAAGTATAATTTCAGGATTATTTTTAATTAGTTTAGTAAGCGCTCAATACGGATATTACGGAAGATTTTCTATAAGTGAATTTATAGCAAGTATAGATCCATCAGATCTTTTTATTGTTCTGGTTTTTATTGCATCATTCGCGCTTTTGAACTGGGCTCTTGGAAGAGTTATTGACAATAAAGCAACATCAGGAGTTATTGCATTCTCTATATCCTTTGGAATCACTTATGGAATTAATAGAATGGGATGGGATATTGAAAGATTATTTTTTTCATTTGGTATATCTGAAGGTTTTTTATATGGGATAGGAGTAATCATATTCATAGGGCTGTTTTTGTATCTAAGAAAAAAATTTGGAGCAGGCCTTCCGCTTATAGGATTAGGAGCTATGCTTTTCTTAATGGCAATATTTACAGACTGGATTTATGAAAAGGGCCTTGTCACTATAATTGGGGTTGTTATGATAATAATAGGAGCTATTTTCTATAAAAAAAAGAAACCTCAAAATAGGGGATATACCAGCTGGCATGATTAAACAACAATAGAAAATTTTTTAAAAAACCTAAAGCCAGTCTTTTAGGCCTTTTTGCCTTTGCTTTTCTTTAAGATATCGGAGTTTCTCAAGCTGTTTTTCAATTCTTTCTTCAGAAAAATCATGCTCCTCAACAAGTATTTTTTTTACTTTTTTTTCATCCAATTTTGGAAATTTAATATCAACATCTTTTACTTTATGCCTGTGAAATAATTCAAAAATTTCTTTCCAGTCAAACCTGTCTTCTTCCGGCAAAGACTTTATTTTTTCTTCAACTTCCTTAAAAATAAGAACAGGCTGTTTGTGTTTTTTTACCAACTCCAAAGCTTTTTTCTGCCCGATTCTTGGAATGCCTTTAGGATTGTAATCAGTTCCTACAAGTATTCCTAAACAGATTAATTGGTCTAAATTTATATTTAATTTATCAAAAACATCTTTTAATTCTATTAAAATTGGCTTTATCTCTGTCCAGCCGCTGACAGTTTTTCTTTTTCTTGCAAGTGTTAAATTCTGGATAAGCCTTTTGGATCCAAAAAGCAGGCTGTCATAATCTTGCGAAGCAACGCCGTATATTTCTTTATTTGTTTTTGACAAATAAGATGCTTCAGCTTCTCCTTCTGATGGAGCCTGAACAACCATAATTCCCATAGCCTCTAATAATTCTTTTGATTCGTTGATTATCTCATCATCAAGCCTGACAATTTGGCCTGAATATCTTTTCATAGCAGTTATATCTTCAACATCTTTAGCTTGCTCATATTTCTCTTTGGCCAACTCTCTGCCGGCTTCTCTTTTCTTGAAAGTTTTAACTTTTAATTCAGGGGGCTCTCCGTCAAAAACATAAATTAATTTTATACCATCTGAAAGAAGATTAATATTTCTATAAAAAATCCCTGATAAATGGCTTGTAATTCTTTCTTTATTATCCATTAATGGAGTGCCATCTTGCTGTCTTATTGTTGAGAGAAATTGGTAAAGTGTATTAAATGCATCTACACATACTATTTTTCCATTCAAATCGCTCAGCTCAATTTCTTTCCGTGGGATTATTTCTCTTATATTCAAGCCCATTTTTAGTCAAATATAGAAAGAATCCAAATATAAAAAACTACTTATATTTTACAAACACTTAAGGTGTTGGTTTTTTGTAGTTTTTTAGCCACATCAAAAATCCTTTCGAGGATTTTTGGGGCTCAGAAAATCACTGATTTTCTGAGGAAAATAAAAGACAATTGCTTTGCAATTGTCTACTGCTTTAGACATTAGTTTACTTTTTGTTTTCTGTATAAATAATTAACTTTTCAGCTCTCTCAACAGACCATCTTCTAAAACAAGTGAATTTTGTGTAAAATTCCTTTCTTTCCAAATATGCAGTCTTATAGAATCCCTATCTTGAGGCCTGAATTGATAACCCGGGTCAATATGACTATAATCAAAATTAACTGGCTTAAATGTAAAGCTTATCAATCCTTCTTTAAGCCTTTCTGAAACAGGTTGGTAATATTGCAGATAATTTCTTCTATCATTCATAAATATCTCTTCTGGCCTGAATAGAATCATCTGATGTGTTTCTTCTGGTTTATAATTCTTTAAACTCAGTCCATATTTTCTTTTAAAATCGTGCCTTTCAGCAGCATTTCTAAAAAATGTTTTACCATCTTTCAAAAAAACAAGAGCCAGATTATTTCTCTTAGTTTGTTTAATATCTCTGTAAATTTTTTCCAAAGAATCATTAGTATAATAGCTATCTATTAACAAGACTAATCCATCATCATCAACTCTGAAGTAATTTGATTTTTTTCCTGGAACTATTTCTTTAGTTACAGTTTCAATTGTATGGCCTCCTTCTTCTAATTTACCAAATAAATAATCAATCATATGTTCTTTTTGTTTTTTCGAGGCCATTTTATTCTTTTTGTATTTTTATTTTTGGTTTTTCTTAAGATTTTTCTTTCTTGCTTAAGACATAAGCAGCTCCGGCAAGACCTATTCCAAGAAGAGCATAAGGAACTGGATTATCTAAAAGCTCTCTGTCATTATGGCCTTTATTCATGCCGCTTATAAAATACATCGCTCCAGTTATGCAAGCTGCCACTCCTATTCCTTTAATTAAAGAATCTATTGTTTTTGCCATACCTTTAAATTATTTTTTTATTTATAAACTTTTCTATAATGTAACTCCTTGTAGATAGTTACAATATTAAAGAACATCTTTCTTAATCTTTATATAATTAAAAGTCTTGAAAAATACATGAAGCTAAAATTTATACCAATAGATTATGATTATTTTGATTTTGAAGGCAGGAATTACGCTAAAATAACAGGCAGGGATGATAAAGGAAAAAGAATTTGTGTTATAGACAGCTGTGAAATATATTTGTGGGCTATTCTTAAAGAAGACTTAAGCCAAAAAAAAATAGAAGCAATTATTAAAAAAATATCAAAAATAAAACTAGACATAAAAGGAAGGCAGACAAAGGTTGAAAAAGTAGAGTTTCACGATAAAAATTTCTTAAGCCATCCAGTCAAGGCACTTAAAATATACGCAACAAATTATAAAGACTTGCATGATATTGCAGACAAGCTTGGAATGAAGGAAATTGTAAAAAGGCGCGGTTATGATCTTGGATTCACAACCCATTATATCATTGAAAAACAGCTTAATCCAATGGAATGGTATGAAATTTCAGGAGAGTTATTAAATGATTCTAATAAATATGGGGGAATAGACAAGTCAATAGATGTAGATATATGTTTGGAGTTAGAAGGTATTAAAAAAATAGATAAGTTTGAATTTACTCCAAAAGTTTTGGCCTATGATATAGAAACAGACGAGCTGCAGATAGGAAAAGGGGAGATACTTATGGTTTCTTTAGTATCTTCTGACGGCTTTAAAAAAGTCATAAGCTGGAAAAAATCCCAAGAATCCGGGCAAAAGCAAGATTATGTAGAATATGTAAAAAATGAGCCAGAGCTTATTGAGGCGTTTGTAAAATATGTTAAGAAAATATCCCCTGATTTTTTAATAGGATATTTTTCAGATGGTTTTGATATGCCTTATTTAAAATTAAGGGCAGACCATAATAAAATAAAGTTAAGCTTAGGGCTAGATGACAGCCAACCGAGAATCTCAAGGGGAATAATGACATCTTCTAAGATAAAAGGAATAGTACACATAGATATTTTAAAATTTATAAAAACTGCTTATTCACAATATATGCAGTCTGAAACGCTTTCTCTTAATGATGTCGCAAATGAGTTTTTAGGGAAATCCAAAAAACCATTCAAGCATAAGCATTCCTCAAAATTAAATGGAAAAGACTGGGCAGAATATTATGAGTACAATTTGCACGATTCTATTTTAACATTAGGGCTGTTTGAAAAAATCTTGCCTGATCTTCTGGAGTTTACAAGGATAATAAAAGATCCGGTATTTGATGTTTCAAGAAATGGCATGTCAAAAAATGTTGAATCATATATTCTCCATAAACTTGGTGAGTTTAATGAGATACCAGAAAAACAAGCAAATGATAAAGATATCGCAGAAAGAAGATCAAAAGAGAGATATGAAGGAGGATTTGTCTTAGAGCCAAAACCCGGGCTTTATGAAAATATAGTTATGTTTGATTTTACTTCCAGCTATGGAAGCGTCATTGTCACATATAATTTATCCAAATCAACGCTTCTTGAAAAACCCTCTGAAAATGCTTATACTATTAAAATAAAAGATAAAGAAGTTTATTTCAGCAAAAAGCCAGGATTTGTTCCTGAGATCCTCAAGGATATTTTAGAGAAAAGAAGAAAATATAAAAAAGAGCTTAAGAGTGCAAAAGAGCAGGAAGAGACAATAAAAAGAGCAAGAAGCAATGCCTTTAAATTACTAGCTAATGCCTACTATGGTTATTTAGGTTTTTTTGGAGCCCGCTATTATAGCTATGAAGCAGCAGCAGCAACAGCGGCATTTGCAAGAAAAGCCATAAAAGATGTTATCAGAATGATAGAAAAAGCAGAGTATGATGTAATTTACAGTGATACAGATTCTATTGCATTCGCAAGAGGCAAAAAAAATGAATCAGAAATTGAAACTTTCCTAATATCTCTCAACTCAAATCTTCCCGGAATTATGGAATTAGAACTCGAAGGTTTTTTTAAAAGGGGCATTTGGGTTACAAAGAGGTCTGGCATATTTGGAGCAAAAAAGAAATATGCACTAATTGATAAAAAAGGAAATTTAAGAATAAGAGGGTTTGAAACAGTAAGAAGAGACTGGTGCAATCTGGCTAGAGAAACTCAAAATAAAGTTATAAAATATATTCTAGAAGATGGAAATGAGGAAAAGGCCTTAAAATATGTAAAGAATATTATTTGGAAATTAAAGAAAAGAGAAATAACTAAAGAAGAATTAATAATAAGAAGCCAGTTAAGAAAATCTCTTAGCGAATACAAAGCAATATCCCCTCATGTTATAGCTGCAAGAAGGATGAAAGAAAAAAAGATTCCAATAGGCCAAGGAAATTTAATTGAGTATTATATAGCAGAAACTCGTGAAAAAAAGAAGCTTGTTAGAGAAGGGGTGAAGCTGCCAGAAGAACCAGGAGAGTATGATATTAAATATTACCTTGAAAAACAAATTCTTCCGGCAGTTGAAAATATCTTTCAGGTATTTAATATAAACATAATGGAAATAATCGAAGGGAAAAAACAAACTACTTTAGGGGACTTCTAATACCAAACCATTAAAAACCACTAATTTCTATCCAGAAGATGGTTACTACAAAATATATACAAACATTGGTTGAATATGCAGAGAGTATTAAAGAAGAAACTCCAGAGATAGCCAATACTATAAAAAAATTAATTAGAGAGGCGGAGGATTCTAAGTCAGCCAAAATAGATGTTCAAAGAATTCAAGGAATACTTGCTCATGAGCTTAGATCCCCTCTTGTAACTCTTTCTGGATATTTACAACTTCTAGTGTTGGATAAGATTCCTGAACAGAAAAAGCCAGGAATTTATAGAATAATAAAGAATGCGTCTGAACAAATGATAGATCTTATGGAGCTCCTTAATCTATCAGGAAGCTCTAGAGAAGAATTAAAATGCGAATCTAAATGCCTAAATCTCGAAGAGACAATAAGAAGACAAGCAGTTATTTTTGAGCACTTATTAATAGAAGAAGAAATTGCACTTAAAATAAAATATGACAGGCCAGACCATAACCCCATTGAGGTGTATGCAAATTCAGGTGTAATAAATGCAATTTTTGGGACATTATTAGGCAATAGTATATGTTGGGCTCCTAGAGAATCTAGAATAACAGAGGCGATTAAAATAACCACTTCTAAAAATCTGGAGTTTATGATAGAGAACAGATATAGCGGCAAAAAAGAAAGAGAAAATCACGGCATGGGAAAAGGAAGAGGATTCCCTTTTGTCAATTCAATTATTAAAGAACTTAACGGAACTCTTTTAACTTACAAAACAAGAAGAATATCTAAGGGTTATGATGTTCAGGAGATATTTGGCTATAAAGAGGCTAAAGGTTCTAATGGGGAGATATTTGGAGTCAAACTGACTATTCCCATGTCTGAGCTTTCTTTTGAAGAATAGAAATATAAAAATTTAAATATTAAATTAATTACCATCAAAAGTGAAAAAGATATATGTTCCTGCAATTTACATTGCTAAGGATAAAATAAAAACAAAAGAAGAAAAAAAAAGATTAAACCGTTTTTTAAAGAAAATTAGTTCTGAAGAGATATTATTCCTTGAGGATAAACATATTAAAGAGCTTATAAATTCTAAAGAGTTGTACAGTAGAATAGAGAGAACAGGGCAGAAAAGAAAAAATAATCCCAGCATAATTTTTTCAACTTTTGATTGGGATGATGAAAGGAACAATCCTAAAGGAGACAAAAAATTTAATGAGTTCATTCCTGGAAGATTTAGCTTTACAGATTTTAGGAATAAAAAACAGCTAAAAGAAGAGAGAGGTGTGGTATGCAATTCTGGATATGAGATACATACGGCTTTTGGATGCTTTCATTCATGCAGTTATTGCCATATAGGGAATGCATTCACAATAATGCTGGATATAGAAAAATTTATTGAAAAATTAGGAGTTTTAATAAAGCATAATCCATGGCAAAAATTATATAAATATGATAATCAAAGTGATATACTGACTCTAGAGCCAGAATATGGAGCAACAAAAAAATTAGTTGAATTTTTTTCTAAAACAGATAAATACATTATGCTTTATAGTAAAAGCGATAATGTAGATCATCTTTTAAATTTAGATCATAAGGGGCGTACAATAGCTTGTTGGACAATATCCTGCAATGATGTTGTTGAAAAATTCGAGCATGGAGCACCGAGTCTTGAAGAAAGGCTTCGAGCTGCTAAAAAATGCCATAAAGCCGGATATAATTTAAGAGTTAGATTCTCCCCAATTATTCCTGTAAAAAACTGGGAGGAAAAAAATGCGCAGATGATAGAAAAAGTATTTTCAGCAATTAATCCGGAAGTTGTTAGCCTTGAAACATTATGCCATATGACAAAAAAACAATCTGATGAAATTTTTACTGATTTAGAATATAAACCGCAGAGAAATGTAAGTGAATATGAATTATTTTCGCAAGAAGAAAGATCAAAAATGTATAAATTTTTTATAAAAGAAATAAGAAAATACAATAAAGACGCTAAATTATCTTTATGCTTAGAGACCAAACAGATGTGGGATGAAATTGGGCCATTGTTATCCAATGGGGACATAAATAATTTTTTCTGTTGCTGTGGGGCAAAGTGTGTATAATTCCAAGCTAATCAAATTTAAGACGTATAATCATATTCCTTATTTGGATGATAAATATAAAAAGTTCTTTGAATATATTTAGTTATGAACCATAAAAAAAATCCTGAGCTAAAACCTCTTTTTCTAGAGCGTATGAAGATTCTTCTGCCAGAAAAATCTGATTATGAAAATTATTTAAAAATATTAAAGATTCCTCCAGTAAAATCTATTAGATGTAATACCTTAAAAATAACTTCTTCTGAACTTAAGAGGAAATTGGAGGATAATGGATGGGTTATAACTCAGCCATGGAAAAAATATCCAGAAGTTATGATAGTTGAGGGAAAATCGGTTCGCCAATGCTCACAAATTGATATAGCTCCGAAATCGCTTTCAGCAGATTTCTCCGCAAAAAATATAGTTAATGCAAAAAAAACTTCTAATCTATGTGCAACTAATCACAACAATTTAAAAAATAATTCCATCATTAATAAATTATCTCCATCAATACCGAGCGAAGCGAGTGAATTTAAATTTATGGATTTAGAACCAGGAGAACTCGGCCGCTCTCTGGAGCATCTCCTCGGTTATTACTATATACAAGAATTAGCAAGTATGTTGCCAATTATTGCTTTAGAACCAAAACCAAAAGAAATTGTTTTAGATTTATGTGCTGCTCCAGGAAGCAAAACAACACAAGCAGTCGCATTTATGAAAAACTCAGGAGCTATAATTGCAAATGAAGTTTCTATGTCAAGATTAAAAATACTTGCATCAAATTTAGAAAGATGTGGGGTAACAAATACAATAATAACAAAAAAAGAGGGGTCTATCTTATGCAATGAGCTGAATAAACAAAAATTCGTCTTTGATAAAGTGCTTATAGATGCTCCTTGTTCAGGAGAAGGCACTCTTAGATCGAGCCCGGCGACATATATAATGTGGAATATTAAAACAATTAAAAGTCTGCCTAGAATTCAAAAAAACCTGATCAAATCAGCTATTAGTGTTCTAAAAATAGGAGGAGAATTTATTTACAGTACCTGCACTCATGCACCAGAAGAAAATGAAGGGGTTATAGATGCTATCTTAAAAGAATTCCCAAATATAAAAATTGAAGCTATTAATCTGCCTATTAATTGCAGAGATGGTATAACATCTTGGGGGGGCCATAAATATTCAAATGAAGTAAAGAAATCCTGCAGAATTTATCCACATGACAGCAATACAGAGGGTTTTTTTATAGCAAAATTAAGAAAACTAAAGGAGGTTGGGTGATGAAAGAAAAATTAATAAAAAAGAGAAAGGCAAGCATAAAAAAGAATTCAGCAAGAAAATTATGGATAATCTGGATTATAGTTGGTGGATTGTTATTATTAATTAACTTATTTTTATATTATGGATTTAAAATATATGAATGGAAATTTGCATTGGCTGTTTTAATTGGAATCTATATGCTCTCTATCTACCCTATAATAACTATAATAATTGTGATTATAATTTTGTTAAAAGGAGGGATTAGGAGTTTAAAGAAAAAAAGATTTATTAAAAATAAAAAATGAGTTATATAAAAATCATGAATAAGCATGAAAAAGAAGAGATTACTAATAAGCTTAATAAACAGTTTGGAATTAAAGAAATAAAAGGGATGATAATAAAAATTGGTGCAGAAAAGCTTTTTCTTTATCAGGGAGATTTGACAGAAAAACAAATTAAAGAGCTGGAAAAGATTATTCCTGTAGAGCGGACTGGAATTTATTTTGCAAAAATAGTTCCAAAAGAGAATAAAATAAGATTAAGCATAGAGGGAACACAATTATTAAAGGACCAACTCTCTAAGAATATATTTGAACTTGATCAAGCAAGAGCTGTAGAATGGATGTCAGGAAAGGAGCTGAACATAGCAACAGGGCAAAATGATTTTTTAATTATAAAATATAAAGACAATTTTTTAGGAACAGGCAAAGCAACAGCAGAGAAAATATCCAATTATATCCCCAAGAATAGAAGATTAAAGGGAAAGTGAAAGAATTAAAATGTTTTTTATTTTTCAGTGAAATATGGAATTAAACAAAGAAAAAATTTTACAAGCAGGAAAAATAGCAAGCCAGATAAGAAAATACTCCAGCAGTATTATAAAAAAAGGCACACCATTAAAAGAAATAGCAGAAAGTATCGAAGGAAAAATTATAGAGCTTGGAGCAAAACCGGCGTTTCCAGTAAATCTTTCAATAAACGAGATTGCTGCTCATTATACTCCTGGATATGATGATATATCCATAGCATTTGGCTTACTTAAAGTAGATATAGGAGTGCACGTTGATGGATGGATTGCAGACACAGCTTTTTCAATTGATCTGGAAAATTCAAAGGAGAACCAACAATTAATAAACGCTGCAGAAAATGCCTTAAAGAATGCGATTGATTTGATAAAACAGGCAAATTCTAAAACAGAGTTAAATGACATAGGAAGTATAATACAAAAAACAATTGAATCAAATAAATATATTCCAATTATAAATCTCTCTGGACATTCAATAGAGCGCTATGACCTTCATGCTGGCATGACTATTCCAAATATAAACGACAATATAAAACAGGCTATTGAAGAAGGTGTTAGGGCAATAGAGCCGTTTTCTACACTATCAACAGGATCTGGAAAAGTAAACGATGGAAAATATTCTGGAATTTATGTTTTGATTAATGGCAAAAATATAAGAAGCCCTATAGCGCGAGAATTGTTAGAGTACATATCAAAAGAGTATGAAACACTTCCTTTCTGCTCAAGATGGTTGGTGAATAAATTTGGGACAAAAGCCTTGTTTGGCCTAAAACAGCTGGAAGAAAATGGGAATTTATATCAATTTAAGCAATTAATCGAGTCATCACGCTCTAAAGTGGCACAAGCAGAGCATACTCTAATTATAGAAAAAAAGGATACAATTATAACAACTGAATAAAAACATAATCTTTTTAAATGAAGTGACATCATAATGAAAATGCACACTATAGATGAAATTAAAAAACAGGCAGAAGAAATAATTAATAAAGAACAGACTATAGAGAAAGATGCAAAAAGTTTTTATGAAAACTGGTTAGAGGTGGAAGAAAAAGATAAAGTATTAGAAGAATTTGCTAAAGTATATGATATCACTAAAAGCCGGCCTAACGCAATAATAGCAAAAAGTTACATTACAGAAGCAAGTAAAAAGATAACAAACCCTTTAAAGGAAATTGGCCTAGAAAAAATAGCTAGCGTCGTATACGATCTAACGCTTCAATTCCAAAGGCCAGATTATTTTATAGATAGGTATAAGTCATTCAATATAGAGCCGCAGGATGATCAAATTTATACCGCGTGCGCCATTGCCCGCTCTAAAGGAATGGAAAAAACACTTAAGGATATAAGTGAATTATTTGAGTTGATTATTTGAAAAGAAATTCATACAGAAGCTTTAAGATATCAAAAATCATCCCAAATAACTGCTTTCTAAAGGGATAGCTGCTTTTGCAGATTTCAGATAGTTTTCTTCAACTTGTTTGTAAACTTCAATAGTCTTTTTGCTTACACTTGGTTTTATTTTTTCCAGGGCTTTTATAAAATGCTCTTTTGTTACCAAATCAGCCATAATACTTTCTCTAAGAGCAAGCATAGCCGCCTCTCTTGCTAATGCCTCAATATCAGCCCCTGTATAATTGGCTGTTTCTTTTGTAATCTCTCTCAAAAATTCTTCTCTTTGTTTGTCATTAAATGGTTTTTTAGAGTGGCCCAAAGGCATATTTTTTGTATGAATTTTTAATATATTATATCTTCCTTCTTCCTCGGGCGCATTAATTAAAAGAATTTTATCAAATCTGCCTGGCCTTAATAATGCAGTATCGAGCATATCTGGCCTGTTTGTAGCTCCAATAACAAGAACATCATTTAAATCTTCCAGCCCATCCATTTCAGCAAGCATTTGGTTTAGTACTCTTTCTGTAACCCTTGTACCTGCTTCAACTCCTCTTTTTGATGCAAGGGAATCAATTTCATCAAAGAATATGATGCATGGGCTTACTTGCCTCGCTCTTTCAAAAATCTTTCTAACTCCTTCTTCTGATTTGCCTACCCACATGCTAAGCAAAGAAGGCCCTTTAACTTGTATAAAATTAGCTTCTGATTCTTTGGCCACTGCTTTTGCAAGAAGAGTTTTTCCTGTGCCAGGAGGACCATATAATAAAATACCTCTTGAAGGCCTTATTCCCATTCTTTTGAAACTTTCTGGATGTTTCAATGGCCATTCAATAGCTTCCTGCAATTCTTGTTTTATTTTATCCAGGCCACCAATATCCTTCCAAGAAATATTAGGAGTTTCAACTAATACTTCTCTCATTGCTGAAGGCCTGACAACTTTCAAAGCATCAACAAAGTCCTCTTGTTTAATAATAAGCTTATCTAATATTTCTTTTGGAATTTGCTCTTCACCATCTATTTTTATTTGAGGAAGATATTTTCTTAAAACATTCATAGCAGCTTCTTTGGCAAGCGCCTCAATATCTGCTCCGACAAACCCATGTGTTAATGATGCAAGCTCCTCTAGTTTAACATTTTTTGTCAGTGGCATGTATCTTGTATGAATTTTTAATACCTGAAGCCTGCCTTTTTTGTCAGGAACCCCAACTTCAATCTCCCTGTCAAATCTTCCCGGCCTTCTTAAAGCAGAATCAATTGAATTAATTCTATTTGTTGCTCCGATAACAATGACTTTTCCACGATCCTTCAAGCCATCCATCATCGTCAAAATTTGCGAAACAACTCTTCTTTCAACTTCTCCTGTAACTTCTTCTCTTTTTGGGGCAATGGCATCGATTTCGTCGATAAAGATAATGCTTGGGGAATTTTTTTCAGCCTGCTCAAAGATATCCCTAATTTTTTTCTCTGATTCTCCATAAAATTTGCTCATAATTTCCGGGCCGTTTAAAAGTATAAAATTAGCTTCTGTCTCGGTTGCGACCGCCTTTGCCAATAATGTCTTTCCTGTTCCAGGAGGTCCGTGAAGCAGAACCCCCTTAGGAGGCTCTATACCCAGTCTTTGGAAAATTTCAGGATGTTTTATAGGAATCTCTACCATCTCTCTAATCTTTTTAACTTCTTCAGATAATCCGCCTATATCTTCATAGGTAATTTCTGGGATTTTCTCGTCGGTTATTTCAACAGCTTTTGGATTAAGAACAACTTCTGTTTTTTCATCTATCATAACAGGCTGATTTCCAGGCGAAGTATTTACTATAATAAATCTGATTTGAGAAATGCCTCCTCCTAAATTACCCAACCCCATATTACCAAACATATCATTAAATAAATCATTAAAATCCCCCATATCTTCAGAGAATAAATCCCCTCTTCTCTGAACTCCACCCAACACAAGCAAATCTCCTTTCATCAAGACTCTTCCAAACAGGCTTCTTTTAAGGCTCTCTGATTCTGCCTGGACCATTATATTTTTCTGTGCTGGAGCAATTGTAACTTTTTTAGCTGGCTTAACATCTACTTTAGAAATACTGACAATATCTCCAACTCCTGCTCTTGTATTTTTCCTTAGGATACCATCTATTCTTATAATTCCTTCACCGACATCTGCTGGATAGGCCCTGTCTACAATAGCAACAGTTTCTCTGTTGCCTTTTATTAATATAACATCTCCTCTTCTCACTTCAAGATCTCTCATTATTTCAGAGTCAATTCTGGCGATTCCTTTATAAGCATCATCCTGTAACGCTTCAACAACCTTTAATTTAATTTGTTTTTTTTCAGGCATTCTTTTCACTCCTTAATTTATTCAGGGGAATATTTTTCCTTTTTGCAACTTCGTCAAAATCTCCAAAATTCAAGCTTAATCTGCCAAAATCTTCAAAGCATAATCTAACCATATCATTCATAATTCTTTCCTGATCTCTCATAAAAGAAACTATTTCTTTAGGTATAGATACAGCATATGAATTTCCAACAAGCCTCATTTTAACGCTAAATTCTTTATTTTTGAGATTAACAAATTTATTATATTCTTGCTCATCTAACGGATGAACAATCTTTGAATTGCATTTTGAGCAAATAACAGCTCTGAGGATAAAACCATTTTTTTCAATTTCTGCTTTTTTCATTTTTATATTGCAATTCTTACATAATATTTGGTTTTCAAAAATATCTGTCATTTTATTTTTGTATTATAAAAGCCATGTCATATGGCGCGGCTTGAGGGTTGAAAGAGGTTATATCTTTGAATATATACCCTTTGTATATACAACAACATATATACTTTATAAATGTTTTGATAATTATTCTTTGTTGCGTTAATGGGTGTTAGTAAAATTTAAATGTATTAAAATATAGATAATCTTATTGGATTTTGGGAGAAACTATTTGGTTGGGAGAGAATAAAATATAAGGACACTCCAGATAAAATAAGAAAGAAATTGTATTCTTAAAGGAAATTAAATTCAAACATTTTAAAAATCCTTAAGACATAGATCCATTATGAAATTAAAAGAGGCAGAAAAAAGCATTAAAAAAACTTTAAGTAAAATATGGTTTTTGTTATGGAAAGATGAAAGTTGGAAGGGCTGGCTTTTTTCTGTGATTTTTATAGCCGTGTTTATAAAATTTATTTTTTTCCCTGTTCTTAGTTTAGCAACAGGAACAAATTTGCCGTTGGCAATAGTAGAATCATGCAGTATGTACCATGAAGGGAATCTGTTTTCTAATTTTGATGGATGGTGGCAGAGGCATGAAAGAAAATATACTAATTTTGATGTAAATAAAGGACAATTTTATGATTTTAAATTCAAAAACGGTTTCAATAAAGGAGATATTCTATTCATTATTGGGACAAAGCCAGAAAAAATTAAGATTGGGGATGTAATTATTTTTAATGCAGGCATGCAGAATCCACTAATACACAGAATAATTGAAATAAAACAAGATCCGTCTGGCTATTTATTTTCAACAATAGGAGATAATAACAATGGGCAATTGGAGATTGAAAGAGATATATCTGAAGATCAACTAATAGGCAAAGCTGTATTTAAATTATCTCCATATCTTGGATGGGGCAAGCTGATTTTTTATGAACAATTCAAGACTAAGTCAGAAAGAGGTTTTTGCGAAGAAAGATAAATCAAAACTGGAAATATATATCCAACAATTTCTTCAACAGTCTTTTTTCTTAACACATCTAATATAAAATAAAGATTATTTTGCTTTAAATGAATTTATATAATATAAAATATTCTTATAAATAGATAAACCTGTGTAGTTCCACCCTTATTTTATTACAGTTGACAAGATAAGTATTTATTTAAGTTATCCAAATAATCTTCAATAGACTTGAAATAATTGCGCGCATTTGAATCCAAATTTATATATATGATTAATAAATCTTTATCAGTTAACTCCTCTTTAGGTTTTCTAATTATGTCCAACAATGGGAAACTTTCACGAAGCAGATGTATAGCTTCTACTAATCCCTCTATGTTTTTGGATTTCTCCTTATCTTTAACTGCATTATGAATAGATTGTAATAAATTATCTTCATAACATATTAACATAGAAAGTGGAATTTTAATATTAATTAACTTCTTAATGGTTTCTTCATACTCCTTATCATTCATTTTAGTATAATCTTTATCACATTTATAAAAATTATTATATTATATCTTAGTTTACCATCAAAACAAATATTTATAAATATAAATAATATAAAAAATGAATATAAAAATTTATAAAAGAGGGTGTTAAAGGTTAAAGATGGATTTTTGTCCCAAATGTGGCTCTGTTCTTATTCAGAAGATGAAAAATATTGGCTGCCCTAGATGCAATTACTCTTCTAAGGGAAAAGTAAAGATAAATGCTTCTGAAGAGATCCATGAAAAGAAACAAGAAACAGTAGTGATAAAAGGAAAAGAACCGCAGATATTCCCAATAGTTAATGAAGAGTGTATAAAATGTGGGGGCCCAAAAGCATATTTTTGGACAGTTCAAACACGCGCGAGCGATGAAGCAGAAACAAAATTTTTCAAGTGTACAAAATGCGGGCATACCCGAAGAGACTATAGGTAATCAACATATTTTTAAACAAATTATTTCTTAATAAATAATGGCTCTGTAGCTCAGCCTGGATAGAGCACCAGACTCTTAAATGAAGGAAACCTACGGTTTCCTCTCACACACCTTCCCTTTGAGGGGCACTAAGTCCTAAAAAATTGCTGTGCAATTTTTGGGAACTTCAACTCTTACGAGATTGAAGTTTTCCCCTTACACTAACCCCCCTATTAAAGGAACTCAAGGGTGATGAAGACAACCTAACGGTTTTCTCTCACACACTTTCCCTTAAGTTAGCCTCAAGGGTGATTGGAACTTACGGTTCCAATTTATTTAACAATAAAAAATAAATAGAGAGATCTGGGTGTCGAGGGTTCAAATCCCTCCAGGGCCATTTTTGAGTTTGAATGTTTAAAGTGAGTTCAAATACTTCAATCTCTAATAGAGTTGAAGTCCCAGAAAATCTTATTTTCTGAGCCCTCCATGGCCATATTTTAATCACCGCGATAATACAATTTCTCCACTGTTTCAAGAAACTCTGTTGGTGTAAATGGTTTGCTCAGATATTCTGTTGCTCCATTATTTATAGCCTCGTCCTTTATACCACTCCCACTGATCATTAAAATAGAAACTTGTTGATTAAATTTTCTTATTTCTAAAATGGCTTCTAAGCCGTCCTTTTGTGGCATATGATAATCTGTAATAATCAAACCATAATCTTCGCTTTTTATTTTATCAACAAGCTCTTTACCATCCCATACTTCATCGATTCTTAATTCATTAAATTTCTTATAAAGACCTTTAACTAGATGATTTCTTAAGATTTCTATATTTTCTGCAATTATTATTGGCTTCATAAGGTTTTTTTAGAAATAATGCCTATTTAAAGATTGCTATTTCTCTCAGAAAATTTTATCGCTGCTTCGACAAGCCCCAAAAAAAGAGGGGCAGGATTTTCTAATTTGCTCTTAAGTTCAGGATGAGCCTGAGTTGCAACAAAGTAAGGATGGTCTTCTGGCTTAAGTTCAATAAATTCTATAAGAGAGCCGTCAGGGGACATGCCACTGAGAACAAGGCCGTTTTTTTCAAGCAAAGAATGATAAAGAGGATTAACTTCATATCTATGTCTATGTCTTTCTGAAATATCCCTTGAACCATAAAGAGAAAAAACGAATGTTCCTGGTTTTATAACTGCAGGGAAATCACCAAGTCTCATTGTTCCTCCTTTATCTTTAATATTCTTCTGCCCTGGAAGGATATCAATAATTGGATAATCGCAATCAGCATCAATCTCAGTAGTATTGGCTGAAACCTTGCCGCAAACATTTCTAGCAAATTCTATAATAGCCATTTGCATGCCGTAGCAAATGCCTAAAAAAGGGATTTTATTTTCTCTGCAATGTTTAATGATTTTTATTTTACCATCAGTTCCTCTAGAGCCAAAACCTCCTGGAACAATAATACCATAAATTCCAGTTAGGTCAGGAATTTTATCATCACTAGTCTCTATCAGCTTAAGATTTATCTTAGTGGAAAAGTGGGCAGAACAATGATTTAAAGCTTCTATAATACTTGCATAAGAATCTTCCAGGGATGTGTATTTTCCTGCAACAGCAATTGTAATTTCTTTTTTGGCTTTTTCTTTATTATCTATCAGCTCTTTCCATCTTTTTAGATCTACCTTTATATAGGGTATATTTAATTTTTTTGCGATTAGTTTAGACATTCCCTGCTCCTCAAAGATAATAGGGATTTTATAAACATCATCTGCATCCAAGCCGGTTATAATTTCATCTGTGTTTAAATTAGCGCTGGAAGATATTTTATTTTTTACATGATCTGTCAGCATTTCACTGCATCTCGCTATTATTATATCAGGCTCTATGCCTTTTTGTCTAAGCATACTAATACTCTGCTGAGTTGGCTTGGATTTTTGTTCATAAACACCAGAAGGAATAGGGACATAAGTTAGATGTATGAATAGTATATTCTCTCTGCCAACGTTCCTAACAAGAGATCTGCATGCGTCTATGTATAATTCATTCTCCATATCTCCAATTGTTCCTCCTATTTCAATTAAGACAATATCTGCATTGGCTTCTTCCCCTACATTGATAAAATAATCCATTATAAAATTGGAAACATGCGGAATCATCTGGACTGTTTTTCCTAGATAATCTCCATGCCTTTCTTTTTCACGTATCTTTGCAAAAACCTTGCCCATAGTTAGATTCCAATCAAATTTGCAATCAACTCCAAGAAATCTTTCATAATGGCCGAAATCCATATCCACTTCTCCTCCATCGTTTAGCACAAAAACCTCTCCATGTTCAAGAGGATTCATTGTTCCTGGATCAACATTAAGATAACCATCACATTTAATTGGGACTACTTTATAACTTGATAAAAGCCGTCCAATGCTAGCCATAGCTATTCCTTTACCAAGACCAGAAAGAACACCCCCTGTAATCACCAAATATTTTCTTGGCATAAATATGAATCTTTCGTTTATTTTTAAATTATATTGTTATCAAAAAATTCCTTGAATTTTACCGTGGACTAAAGTCCACGGTTTGTTTGGAATTTTAGGATGCAAGAAAATTCTTTAAAAGGAATTTTCTGCACAGAAAATGTAGCGCATTTTCTTGTGCTCCGAAATGGCTTCATCCACACGCTAAAGCGTGTGGATTTCGCCTCCAGCATTTCGGACATAAAAAATACAAACTAACGTTTCTTGTGGAAAAAAATAAAATAAAAATTATTAGTGTTATTTTTTCAGCTTCTTTTAAAAGCTTCTTTCAGGGCGGTAGGTGATTGACTGCAGAATTTAAATTATTTAACTAAAATCTGTATATTCTCAATCGCATCAGCAACATCGCGGCCTTTTTTAGTAAGCTGGACCACCTTTATTCGCCCTCTTTTTTCAAAATTAACCAGCTTAAGGTCTTCTAATGTCTGCAAAATTTTTACTGCATGGCTGTAAGTGCAATCCACTTCTTTAGCCAATACACTACCGTACCTCATTCTTGTGTTCTTCTTTAGGGATACCAGCATAAGAGCGGGCTTCCTTCTAAAAAAGATATCAAAATTGTCTTTATCTTTCATTTTTGGTAGATATATTTAGTTATTTTAAGGTTATCCTTAAAACTATATATTCAAGATGGTATGGTCCTTTTAAATCTTTCGGAAACTATATTTCACAAAACAATTGATAAAAAACAACAATCAAAAAAAATTTATTAACCCTGAATTTCTAAATAGTATATGGAAAAAGATAAAGGCGCAACAAAAAATACAGATAAAGAAGAATTGAGCGGAAAAGAATTAAAAAATTCTAAGAGTAAAACAAAAATCTTAGCAGTTGGAGATATTCATGGAGATACTGGTCTGATTAAAAAACTGGCTGAAAAAGCAAAAAGAGAAAATGTTGACCTTATTATTCTAGCTGGGGACTTGACATTTTTTGAAAAAGATACTGAAAATCTAATAGGGCCTTTTATTAAAGCAGAAAAAGAAGTCCTTTTAGTCCCGGGAAATCATGAATCTGTTGCAACAATAAATTTTTTGTCAGAAATGTACCCCAATGCGAAAAATATTCATGGTTATTCATTTAAAAAAGGAGACTTGGGAATATTTGGAGCAGGAGGGGCAAATATGATTGGCAGTAAAACAAGAGACAAAGAAATTTTTGAGCTGTTAAAAAAAGGGCATGAAGAGGTTAGAGATTCTCAAAAGAAAATCATGGTCACGCATATGCATCATGCTGGAAGCAAGGCGGAATTCTCTGGATTTAAAGGGTCAGAAGGAGTCAGAAGGGCTATAAAAGATTTCCAGCCTGATTTATTAATCAGTGCGCATATACACGAAGCTGGAGGTTTGCAGGAAAAACTAGGAAAAACAAAAATTATAAATGTCAGCAGAACTCCGACGATTTTTGAGATTTAATTACACCATGATTTAGAAGGATTCTGTAGATTAAAAGGAAAGAAAACTCAGTGTCCATTTATTATCCCTCATCATTCTCATCTTGTGGTTATTAATTCATCCCCTCATTTAATGGGGTGAATGTGAACTTTATAAATTATTTACCTCTTTTCAATAAACAGGCAGACTTAAAAATTGCTTGAATACAAAAATATTAAAACAACTCAAATTTATACACATATAGCAAATTCAGATATAGCAAAGATTAAAAGCCCTCTTGATAATTTATAAAAATTATAAAATGCCAAAGAAACCGCAAAAGACAAAAGAAGAAAAATTAGCAGAAGATTTCTTCCCTGTAGATAGTGATGACTTAAAACATACAACAGAGAAGCAAATAAAAGAGGCAAAGCCAGAAGCTCCAAAACATTCTATTATTGAAAAATCTCATAAAAACTTAGAGTTGGAGAAAATAGAAAAAATTGAAACAAATACTCTTAAAATAAAAAAGAAAAAAGAAAAGGAGCCTGTTAAAAAATCAGCCAAGAAAACTGTTGTAAAAGAAATGAATTATACAGCTCCTAAAATAGAGTTAAAAGAAAAAGGTTACGAGCTGATTATCACAGAAAAACCTCAGGCAGCGCTGAAGATTGCCCAGGCGTTGGGAAACGCAAAACAATACTACTTCAACAAAGCACCTTATTATGAAGTCGAGAGAAATAAAAAGAAAATAATAGTCGCGTGCGCTGTCGGGCATCTTTTCACCCTAAAACAAAAAAATTCCAATGGTTCAAAAATACCTGTTTTTGACATAGCATGGATTCCTAATTACATGGCGAAAAAGGGGGATTTTACAAAAAGGTATTATGATACTCTTCTTAAACTTTGTAAAAACGCCGGCTCTCTAACAGTTGCAACAGATTTTGATATTGAAGGAGAAGTCATTGGATTGAATGTAATAAGATATATTTGCGGGCAAAAAGACGCTTATAGGATGAAATTCTCTACTCTAACAAAACCAGAATTAGAAAAATCTTATGAAAATAAAATAAACCACATAGACTGGGGGCAGGCTATAGCTGGAGAAACACGCCATTATCTGGACTGGTTTTATGGGATAAATCTCTCTCGTGCGTTGATGAATTCTATAAAATCTACAGGCAAATTTAAAATAATGTCTATTGGAAGAGTGCAGGGGCCTGCATTGAATTTAATAGTCCAAAAAGAAAGAGAAATTAAGTCTTTTAAATCAGAAATATACTGGCAGGTCTTTATTAAAGTAAATGATCATAAAAACCAAAACCAGTTAGAGTTAAAGTATACTAAAGATATTTTTGATAAATTTGAACTTAAAAAATTTGAAGGCTTAAATGGAAAAATTATTGATGTGGAGACAAAAAAAACAGAAGATATTATTATCCCAAATCCCCCATTTAATCTTACAACACTTCAAACAGAAGCCTACAAATTTTATGGAATAACTCCCGCTAATACATTAAAAGCAGCACAGTCACTTTATCTTGGAGGGCTTATATCTTATCCGCGCACCTCAAGCCAAAAACTGCCATCTTCAATAAATTATGAAGAAATACTTAATAGTTTAGCAAAAGAGTACAAAGCAGAAAAGCTGATTAAAAGGAAAAAACCAATTGAAGGAAAAAAGTCAGATCCCGCCCACCCTTCAATTTATCCAACAGGAAATAAGCAGATATTAACAGGCGATGAGGAAAAAATTTATGATTTAATTGTAAGAAGATTTATTGCTTTGTTCTGTGAAGATGCTATTATTGACAGAAAAAGAATCAGTGCAAAAATAAATGATCTAACATTTAGCACAAACGGCTCACAAATAAGGAAAAAAGCATGGATGAGTGTATATCTCACAAAATTTAAAGAAATGGAAATTCCTGATATGGAAGGTAAAGCAGAGATAATAGATACAAGAACAGACCAAAAAGAAACACAGCCTCCAAAAAGATACACCCCCGCATCAATTATATCTGAATTAGAAAAAAGAAATTTAGGGACAAAGGCAACAAGAAGCGCAATATTAGAAACACTTTATGATAGGGGATATATAAAAGAAAAATCTATAGAAGCTACACCTTTAGGCATGTCTTTAATATTAACTCTAGAGAAATATTCCCCGATTATAATAGATGAGGAATTAACCAGAAGTTTTGAAAAAGAGATGGAAACAATACAAAAATTAAAAAAAGATTTTGAATCCAAAGAAAAAATAGTTATAGATAAAGCCAAGAAAACAATTACAGACATATCAAAAGATTTTGAGAAATATGAGAATAAAATCGGCCAAGAGCTTATAGAAGCTAACGATGAATTAAGAAAACAGCAGAGAATAGAAAATACATTAATGCTATGCCCAGTATGCAAAACCAGAGAATTGCTGGAAAAAGAGCAATTCTTGATCCAGAAAATTCCAAAAGAAAAACAGAAATTTTCTAAGAAAGGGAATTTGATAATTAATTACTCCAAAAAAACAAGAAGACAGTTTGTTGCATGTGATTCTTATCCAGAATGCAAAAATACTTACAGTCTTCCTCCAAACGACACTATTCAAAAAACAAGCAAGGCCTGCGAGAAATGCTCTTTTCCATTATTAATGAGAATATCCAAAGGAAAAAGGCCATGGATGTTCTGCTTTAACCCCAACTGCCCTACAAACAAAGAAAGATTGGATTCTTATCAAAACAAAAAATTTAATGATAAATGAATATTTTTATTTTTTGAATTCCACGAAAAAGCAAGATTAAGATATCCTCGAGGACATTTATGGAGCAAAGGTAAATTTGCTTCATCAGTAGGTTTTGTCCAGCTTGACGTCGTTAAGGATATGTGAGAAATCAATCAACTCATCACCAAACTAAATTTGTTTAAAACTCGTCCGTTGGAAACCGCACTCGCCGAAGGCGATTTGACCAAAGGTCAAACCTTTAGGGTGCGGAGGACGTCATTTAAATCAAATCTTCTCCATTATCTAAATTCTTAATATGGATTGCATTCACAGGGCAGGATTCCGCAGCTTCCAAATTTTTTTTGAAATCTTTTTCATCTATCTCAAATTCATGGACAGTGTTGTTTTTATTCACTTTAGCGCCTTTAACTATTACATCTACTTTGCCGTCTTCATTCAATTTCCATACCTTTGGAGCCAAAGCAACACAAGCTGCTGCCCCAACGCATTCATTTCTTTCTAATATAACTTTGTATCTTGCCATCTTTAACTAAATAAAATAAGGTATAAAAGATTAACTATTTCCATGCTAAATTATTCTCAAATAACGGATATATTCCTCAAAAAAACAAAACCTTCTTCCATCGTCTACATTAAAAATAATATAAGATGAATTCCCTTTTATTCCAACATCAACAATAAGGACATTACCAAATTGATTAGGAGAAGTATCTTCAAATTTTTTCCCTATTATCTTATCCTTCTCTAAAACAATATCTTTAGATAAATATTCTAATCCCATTATATCCAGCTTTTTTTAAAAACTCCTTTATTTTTTATTTCAAAAGAAAGTTCTTTTTGAGGGAGGCTTCTATGTTTTAATAATAGTGCACATCTTTTATTTTTATTATTTTTTAGTTCTATAATACATTTGCACCAATATTTGAAGATAGTTCCCCCAACTATATTAGTGGTCCTTTCAGTTCCATTTTTTATATCTTCTAAGCTAAGAAAATCTTCATAAACTTGGTTGGTTATAATAACCGGAATTTTCTTTTTTCTGGCTATTTCTGCAAGGACAGTCATCTGTCTGGCTACTTCTCTATTTGTTTCATGAATATTTTCCCCTTTTCTAGATTTAACAGCATCACCCAATTCTAACCTGTAAAGCATAGCTATACTATCAATTATTATCACACCAATTTGCCCTTCTTTAACCCTATTGCGTAGATTAACAAAAGCTTTTTTTTGATCCTCAAAACTAACAGGATTTAGAAGAAGAATTTTTTCCAATATATTTTTATAATTCTCTCCAACAATTTGCTTGACTCTATCAACAGAAAAACCACCTTCAGTATCAACAAATATGACTTTATTGCCATTTTTTGCCTGGCTGCATGCAACAAGTATGGCAAAATTTGTCTTTCCAGAACCAGGAGGGCCAGCAATCATTGTTACAGTATCACACTCATAGCCACCATAAAGCCATTTATTAAAATCATAACTTCCTGTAGAGATCTTTTCTACTTTAACCATATTAAACTAAGAATTGCGAAGTTAATAAGAATTATTATGGTGATTATTTAAGTTTTTTAAACTCTCCAACAACCTTATCTAGATCTTTTTCCAGCACAGCAACAGCGTCGTTTATTGCTTTTTTAGCTGTTTTGCCCTTAGTTTTAACAGCAAGAACAGGATTTTTTGATGGATGCTCACGATTCCATGCTACAAATGTAACAGAAGGATCCTTATTCAAGTAAACCCTTAAAATTTCAACTAAAGTTAAACTGTTTAACTCAATTTTTATTTCATCTTTTGAATTTTCCAAAACTGTCAAGTCCATATTTAAAAACAATAAATTTGCTTTATAAGGATTTCGGTAAGTCGTCTAAAATAATCCTCCTTTCAGATTAGGCTTATGTCAAGATTCTAGGATAAAACTCCACATCTCAGTGTGGAGTTGGAATCTTGAGCACAAGAAATTTGCTCTGGATTTTTGCAAATTTTTGTGCCGCAATTTTCACTTTTACGAAAATTGCTTGCATCCAAAACACGAGCGCCGTTACAAACCACACCCTTTAAGGCATGAAAATTGTTCTTGCTTTTTATGCAATTTTCAAGTGCTCAAAAACATAATGTTTTTGACATGTGGTGGCGCATCGTGTTTTTGATAATCATAGTCCTAAGAAAAATGTTAGTTCCTATCGTCAAATTCACTCTCATCAAAAGAGCTTGGTTTAGGAACACTCTCTTCATCAATATCTCTCCTAGCAAGTCCCCCTCTTTTTTTAGAATCAATGTTCTCTTCCTCTTTTTTCTTTTTAATATTCTTGAGGTCTGCAATTGTTAACCCTTTAGCACTAATTGGATCAAAACCAAATTTTTTTGGAGCTTCTTTTCTTGGTTTATTAGCAAATTCTTTCTTGATAATATTAATCCCTAAATAACTCTCAAGCTTGTTTATTAGTTTATAATCATCTTCTGGTAAAATCCCCCCTTCAGCCATTTTTATACTAATTTCAGATTCACCAACTTTCTTAGCCAATTGACCAACAGTTATTTTTTTTGCTCTTCTAGCCATCATAATAACCCAATTAAAATTATCTACCAAATCAGGTCTTGGAGTTATCTCTTTTTTATATTTAGCCTCTAAGTTCCTTTCAACAACTTCTCTAAGGCTAATATCCCGCCTCTTGAAGAACTCCTGTTTTCTTTTTTCAACACTCGGAATTTTTCTTAAAGAATCTTCTGGCCCTAAACTTCTAGTCCTTGACGAGCGTTCATATATAGTTCCTTTATCTGCTTTTTCTGAAGTTCTCCATGGAGGGGCTGTAGATTTTTTAATTATTGGGCTATGAGAGGAGCATCTTTCGCACATTTTAACAATACCCTCAGAAGTAATTGTATCAAATAGCTTTGTTTTCTCATCAGAAACCCCACAGCTAAAACAATAATCCATAAACTCAAACAGAGAAAACCTCTTTTTTAATATTTCTATAATTGAAAAGCATAATTGATTTAACTATTCTCTAGATATTTCTCGATATCTTCAACAGATTTTATCTCATAAATAACATATTTATCATTTATAATAACAACTGGATAATTCGTTATATTAAAATTAGAAACCAAAGTGTTTAAAGAAACTAAATTCCTGCTTGAAGCTATTGGAATTAAGATAAGATTTTCTCCTTCTTTCTGTTTTAAATCAAATAAAACCTTGGACCATACAGCCTGATTAGCTTTTTTAGTTAAATCTTCGGGTGTATAATCATATAAATAAACAACAGAAGAAAAATTTTTTTTGCATTTTTCCTTTATTTCTGCAGTATTTATCCATAAAAGAGTTCTTAATAAATCATATCTTTGATGCACATATTTCAATGTTTCACTAATCTTCCTGGAATCATCATACCTTTCCAAAATCCTTGCCTCATGATAAATTTTGTCTGCTAATTCAATATTAGATTTTATAAGAATATCACAATGTGTATTGTTGTCAGATAAGAGCTCCCTAAAAGTCAAAACATCCATTAAAGACACTTCTGACTGTGCATAATAATCATTCATATTATCTACCTTACTTAACTCAAAAGAATAGCCTAAAAGCATACCTAGAATAAAAATTACAATTGCTATTATAAAAGCTTCCCAAAAAACATGTTTTTGACTTTTTAACATCTTAATACCAAGAAGTTTTCCTTCTTAAAAATTTATATGCCGAGATTATTAATATTATTGGGTAAGCTAAAAGGTAAAAAAAAGTATAGATTAAAATTCCTAATATTCCTTGTTTTTTATGTCCTTTTTCTCTGGAATAAAATAAAGCTATGAGAGTAAATGTAAAACCTAATATAAAAATAGATATGCCAAAAAAAATTAAAATATTTGGGGTTAGATTTATATCATTTAAAGTTAAAATAGCTGTCTGGGCCTGAATGGAATATCTAGTAGAAAGATATTGTAGTGTAAATCTTCTGAAAATTCTATAAGTCAAAAAAAATATTCCAAATATTCCTATTAGCCAGTTGAATACAAAAAACGGAAGGATAAACGCTCCAAGCATACCCTTTCTCAAAAAAGTCCATTTATATTTGTCAATTGTCTGCAGTCCTCCAAGATTCCATCTCACTCTTTGTTTAAACCATTTCTTAAAATTGTTAGGTGCAACAGTATACGCTTTAGAATCAGCAGACATGGCTACTTTATAACCATTGGCTACAAATTTCCAAGTAATTTCTATATCTTCAGTTAAATTTTTCTCATCAAATCTTCCTATTTTATCAAAATAATCTTTTCTATAAATTGCTAATGGCCCTGGAGTGACGTAAATACCTTCTACAAATCCTAAAAGCTTTCTGGTGAACGCAATGATTTTATATTCTATGGATTGTAATCTTTCTATCATTTTATCTGTATTCTTAACCATAACCATAGAAGTAACAGCCCCTATTTTAGAATCGTCAAAAAATCCAATCATCTTTTGAATAGCATCTGATTGAACAGAGGAATCAGCATCACTAAATCCTATTAATTCTGTTTTTACAAATTTAGCTCCGTAATTTTTTGAACCAGCAGCACAGCCAGTGTTTTTTGGTGTTTGAACTGCCATTACTCTTTTATACTTTTTAGCGTATTGCTTAATTATATTATAAGAATTATCTGTACTCTTATCATCTACAACAATTATTGTTTTTAAGTTTTTATAATCAGATTTCAACAATGCTTCAATTGTTTCCCCAATACTATCTTCTTCATTATAACAAGGAACAACAATACTCAGGCTATAATCTTTAGTTATAGGGGGATAATAAAAAAGTTTATTTCTATTATATAAATATATCAACATAGATAATGATAAAAAATACAATGCAATAAAAACATAAAAGAGATAAAGATATGTTATAAATTCCATTTATTTATCTCCAATTTCTGCATCTTTTCTATTTAATAAATCACTCCCTTCTTGCATGTTAAAATAATCATAAAACTCATCACTAAGACTTAACTCGTGGGTATGTCCTATTTTTTTCTTTTTTATCAATCCAATATCAGTAAATTTTTTAATATGGTCATAAGCCTTATTTCCTCTTATTTTGATTATTACTGACTGCTTAATCGGTTGTTTAAATGCTATTATAGCAAGAGTCTCCTGCTCGGCTTTTGTAAATTCGCTGGAGCCGGTTGCTAATTTATTGATAATATAAGAATACTCCTGCCTAACATCCATTTTCCACAACCCGTTTTTTTCAATAATTTCTATAGCACTTTCAGACTTATCGTATTTTTCTCTTAACTTCTCTATTAATTCCTTGAGAATTAAAGGATTCAAATCACTCAGACTTATAAGGTCCTGCATACTTAAGTATCTGCCAGAAACAAAAAATACTGCCTCTAACTTCTTCAAATTTTCTTTTTCATCCGCTTCCTCAATTTCTTCAATGGTTTTGCTGGAAATTTCATTTATATCCATAACAAGATATAATAAAAAGTATTTAAAACATTATTGATTATCAAGTTCATACAGAAAATAAAAAATAAACTACCTCAGAAATCTCTTTTTTAAGATTTCTAACATTATGTGGCATACAATTGCTTTGCAATTGTCTTTTATTTTCCATCAAAAACTAAATGTTTTTGAATGCCCCGAAAATCCAATTTGACAGGATTTTCGATGTGTCCCCAAAACTTCGAACAAACTAAACATAGGAAGTTTTTGGTATAAAAAATAATAAAATATGAAAGACAAATCATTAACAAATATTATAGGCGTAATATTTCTTCTATTTGGCATAACTGCTATTATTAATACTTCATTTGAGTATGGAATTAAGTATATTCTCTGGTTTTGTTATTTGGGTTTAATAATATTAGGCATAGGATTTTTAAGCAGGAGCAAAACAATTATAGAAAGCCAGATAAATATTTTAGCAATACCTCTTTTAATATGGACATTTGATTTTATATATTATTTAATATTTGGGCATTCATTATTGAATATAGTTGGATATTTTTTCGAGAAAGGCCCACTTTTATCCAAAATTATTACTACTCAGCATATATTTACAATTCCATTAGCAATTTATGCCAGAAAATTTATTAAATCAAAGTCAAAAAATCCGTGGATTTTCAGCTTTATTCAAATTTCAATAATTTTTGTTATTTCAAGGATTATCTCTAATTATGTAGATAATCTAAATTGGGTTTATCATACAAGTCTAAACCTTAATATTCAATATTATCCAGTCTTTTGGTTTTTATTCATGTTTACTATGATAATTATAACAAATAAAATTATAAAAGTGGTTCACAATTAGTGAATTCATAAAAATAAACAATGAAAATTAGAAAACTAAAAAGAAAAGATTTTGATACAGAAATTCTTGTAAACTCCTGCCTTTAGGCAGTGGACAATTGCCAAAGGCAATTGTCAGAATTTCTGTCTCCAAAAGTCCTAAACAAACCACGCCTTTTAAGGCATGAAAATTGTTCTTGCTTTTTATGCAATTTTCAAGTGCTCAAAAACATAATGTTTTTGACACGTGGTAAAATACAAGGACTTTTTGATAAATATATAATACTTAGAAGAGAGGGTCTTAAAGATTATTTAAAATCTGCCAAAGAAAATTTAAAGATTACTCCAGAAAAAATTAAAGAAGAATTCGATAATCTCTTTATAGATAAAGGAAGAGTGGCATTGATTATAGAGGAAGATAAAAATATCAAAGCGTATATAATAGGAACATAATAAAAAATTCTTATCAGTTCATTAGTTACCTCGATGACATTTTTGTTAGAGGAGATTCAAGACAAAAAGGTTTTGGAAAAAAATTAATTGAAGAATTTATCAAATGGTCAAAATCTAAAAAAGCAACAAAAATAAAATTGGGCGTAAGAATAAATAATAAAAAAGCTATTAATTTATATAAAAAAATTGGACTTCAAATTAGACATTATGAAATGGAAAAAAATTTGAAATAATTCTTGGTTTAATAGGTGTGTTTAAGAAATTATATAAGACTAAATATTAAACTCTACCCATTTATCTATTTAGCTTGTTTATAATTTTTTTATATCATTGGTAAGAGATTCTAAAGAATAGTTACAATTTGGGGCATAATTGTAAAAATCTATTTCTGCAATATTCTGAATTTCTTTTATTTCATCTACAGCCCCGTCAGCAGGAGCATTATCCAAATATAATTTACCTTCTGATTTAGAGCCAACCGCAAAAGGGGGAGTATTTAAATCTCCCTCGCATATTAAGTATGCTGTTACAATATCTGCCTCTTTATCTTTATTCTTATCAAAATAAAATGCAACTACCTTTCTTCCATCTTTTTTATTTTTCCAATTCTTAATTTGTATTGGTACCCAATAAGATGCGTATGGTATCCCATCTTCAGCATTTTCTAAAAAGGTAGTTGAACATCCCAATATTAACCCAGCAACTAAAGTGTTTAAAATTTTTTTCATTCCTCTTTTTAAGAGTTAATTTTTATATAAACATTATGACAGTTAAATATATATTAATAGATTAATAATTGATACCAATTTAATCTATTAAGAATTAAATCCTGAATCTTAATATAGCCCCGGCGCCTGAAAGTTTCATAAATTGCTCTCCTTCTGTAGTATCTGTAGAAACTATTTCCAGTTTAGCTCCTGTTTCTCCAGCTTTTTTCCTAAGCTCCTTAGACAAAGATTTATCCAAATCCTTGCTTAAAATTAAAGTATCAATTGCACCATAATCAAAAGCTTTTTTTATATCATCCAGCTTATAAACAACAAAATCAGGCTTTCCTCCAAGCATTTCAAAAAATTTCTCAAGAAGTTTCTTCTCATAAATTATTTCCTGGTTTGCCAAAAGATCCCTGGATTTTTCAACAAGTTCTTTTAATCCACTTTCATCAGTATCTCCAATATCTATCCTGCCCATTATTTTTTCACGAAGTTTGGTAGCTAAATAATCTCCTTCTAAAAATTCGTCTTTTGTAGGTATAGGTCCTCCAACTAAAATTCCTTTAAGTTTTGGGTTGTCAAAAAATATTTTTTTCATCTCTTCTGCAATTCTCTTGTAAAATTCTTTAGTTAAACCCTCTGTAATCCTGTGAAAGCGCTGACTTGATTGTCCACCAGCCTTGACTTTACTCGGAATTCCAGAAGTCATATGTTGTAAAGCCTCGATTCTTTTTCCTTCAAGAATACCAATAGTTGCCTCTTTTCTGTCCATTACCAGCAAGCCGAATATTTCAGAAATCTCGACCATTTCCTTAAGCGGATCGAGTACAAATTCTTTGTCACATCTGTAGGTTCTGACTTTTAGAGGAAAGGGAGGCTCAATATCCACCAGTTTCAAATCCGGTTGCCCTTCAATAACAGATATATTTCCAGCATATACTGCAAGGCCGTTATCCGGAGTTTTTTTTAAATCTTTTAGATATCTCACAATTTTTTCAAGAGCATCAATAACATTTTTTCTAGTTGAAGTTGATTTTATATTTTTAGCTGTAGATTTTTCAGCTTCAAGCTGTTTTTGAGCAGAAATTACATCAAAACCAGCAGGTATTAACACGCTTATAAGTTCTGTATGCTTGCCTTTATATTTATCCAGCTCCTCAATAACTTCCTCAAGTTCAGATTTTGTCAGCTTCATTTTCTTTTATGTTAAATTATGAACAGTGATTAGGTCTTTTTCAAATGGTTTTAATTCTTTAGGAATCTTAAAATTTTTAATGTTATCCCTAAGGCTGATTCCCGCCTCTTTTTTTGCCTTCCAGATTTTACTGTTAAATTCCATTATCTTTTCTATTAAATCCTGATTAAATTTTCCGGCTTTAGTATCAGGCCACTTGCTTTTAAGAAGATTAATTCCTTTTTCTTCTGCAATACTATCTGTTATTTGTGGGATTATAGGATATATTAAATATAAAAATCTCTCAAATAAAAAATGCAGGGTATATCTAGCTGAATCCGACTCTTCTTTACTGAATTTATTATCATTATTATATGTTCTTGATTTAACTATCTCAATATAATGAGAAGCAAAAATTTCCCATAAAAATCTCCTTAGTTTAACAGCCGGATGATAAAAATCATATTCGCTATAAGCGATATCTGCTTCCTTCGTAAGAGATTCTATATAATTGATAAATAACTGGTCAAGTTCTGTAAATTTAGATGGTTTTTTCTTTGGTTTTTCAAACAGCATAACAAACTTCGCTACATTCAGGATTTTATTTAGAGTTTTTGATTCAGCTTTTATCTTATCAACAGAACATGCAAAATCCCCTTTAGACAAATCCCCTTCAGTGCTTGCCCACAGTCTAAGAGCTTCTCCACCAAATTCATTTAAAATATCTTGGGGATTAATAATATTGCCAAGAGATTTGCTCATTTTACGACCTTTTGCGTCTAAGATATGCTGATGAATCCAAACATCTTTGAAACATGGCTTGCCTGTTTCTAGGTAACCCCTTAATAGAGTATAATAAAGCCATGTTCTTACTATTTCTTTTCCCTGCGGCCTTAATGTAATAGGGTATGTTTTTTTGAAAAATTCATTATTTTGTTTGTATTTAATAATAAACAATTCAGATATAGAAGAATCCATCCATGTATCTAAAACTCTTTCTTCTCCTTTCCATTTTAAATTTTTAAAATCTTTAACTAGTTTTCCTGTAGGTTTTCCATTTTTCCAAATCTCTGCATCTTGAGGAGCCTGCTCTTTCCATGGGATGTAATATCTATCTGGTCTTGGAACAGCAGTTAATTTGTTTTTATCCCTGTCTTCAGAATGCCACAAAGGTATCTCAGTAGCATAAAATCTTCTTCTTGAAATAGGCCAGTCTATATTTATAGAATTAATCCAATTATCAAGTATTTTCTTTGAGGCAGGAGGATAGAAATTAATTTTTTCAGAAATTTTTCTTATTTTATCTTTAATCTCCAGCTGCTTCAAATAAAATTCAGGCATTTCAATAAACTCAATTTCTGCTTTGGACCTTTCAGAAATAGGCGTTCTATGTTTTATCTTTTCCTGTTTAACAAGCAAACCTTTCTTTTCTAGTTCGTCTATTATTTTTTTGCGGGCATCTTTAATTTTCAGCCCATTTAAAAATGCAGAGTGTTCATTCATAGTCCCATCTTTATTAATGGCGATAACTGGCTTTAATCCCATCTCCCGAAAAAATTGTATATCTGATAAATCTCCTGCAGAGCACATCATTACAATGCCAGACCCTTTTTTTGGGTCAGCCATAGGATTAGCTTTTATAGGAACTTCTTTTTCAAAAATTGGGGAAATTGCGGTTTTTCCATTGAGATGCTTATATCTTTTGTCATCTGGATTAAAAATTATCATGCCGCAGGTGCATATAAGTTCTGGCCGCGTAGTAGCAATAATAATATCCTCATTGCTATTTCTTACTTTCCATTTAACGTGATTAAACGTGCTTGGAATATCTTTATATTCAATCTCTGAATCAGCAACTGTTGTCTGAAGTTCAGGATCCCAATTGTTTATCCGAGTGTTTTCATAAATTAAATTTTTCTTATACAACTCAATAAATGTAGACTGTGTTAATGCACGATATTCAGGGGAGTCTGTCAGATAAACAGCCCCAATATGGCTTCCTTCTTTGTAAGATGTAAAGGAAATTCCAAGTCTGGCAAAGCTGTCCGTTGATTCCATAGAAGTTTCATTGAGCAATTTTTTGCAGGATTCAATAAACTTATCCCTTCCAACTTTGAAAGGAGAGACGTTAAACTTTTTTTCAGCAGCAATTTCTATTGGAAGCCCATTCCTATCTAACCCTAAAGGGAATAATACCTCAAATCCCTTCATCCTTTTAAATCGAGCAAACATATCCATAAAACAATAAGTTACAGCATGTCCCATATGAATCGGTGTGTTAACATAAGGAGGGGGAGTATCAATAGAATAAATCTCTTTTTTAGTTTTAGGGTCAAAATTAAATGCCTCAGATTTCATCCACTTGTCAGTAATTTTACGCTCAATTTCAGGACTCCAGTTTTTTATATTCTTTAGATCCATTATTTTCATGTCAAGATTCTCGGATAAAACTCCACATCTCAAGAATCTTTACAAGTTCAGATTCTTGATGACCATCAAGAACCGAGGGTTCTTGAGGCTTCAGTGTGGAGTTGGAATCTTGAGCATCCAAAACACGAGCGCCGTTACAAACCACACCCTTTAAGGTGTGGTGGCGCATCGTGTTTTTGATGAATAAATTAAAGACAGAAGTTATATAAAGATTTGCACAAACTTTTTATACTCTTGTAACTAAAAAATAAAATGGCTGATAATAGAATAAATGTACCCTCAGGATTCGGAGGATTGTTAAAATTCCAGGAAGAATATGAATCAAAATTTAATTTGAAGCCAATGCACATATTTGTATTTATAATCTTGATAATTATTTTTAGAATATCCTTAGCGTTTATATATTAAACCAAAGGATAAATCTGGACAGAGCAATAATCAAAATAAATTTAAACATCTTTGACAGCTTATTCTAATGAAAAAGGTGACAATTGGCTATATTTTTGATACTCTTAAACCAGACAAAGAAGAGGATTTGTTCATAAAACTGGCAAAGAAAAAGGGGATTAACTTAGTTATGTTTAATGTCCGTGATGAGATTTCAGAAGAGGAAATTGAAGAAAAGGCAAAAGAATGTGATATAATCTTTAACAATACAGCGGGTTATATGGGCCTTGAGATGCTCAAAACTTTTGAAGAGCTTGGGAAAAAAACTGTTGATAGTTCTAATGTATATTATTATTCAGAAGATAAATGGATGTTTTATCTTAAATGCAAAAAAGACAAAATCCCAACACCAGAAACAATTCTATTATCAAATAATGCAAGGAGTATAAAAAAAGAACTTAAAGAATTTAACCAATGGCCTGTTATCCTTAAAAGAATTGAAGGGGAGCAGGGAGAGTTTGTACAAAAAGCCGATAATGTAAAAGAGGCAATTGAAGTAATAGAAGAACTCTGGAAAAAAGGAAACCAGCATCTGCCTATAATCGCGCAGGAATTAGTAAAATCCCATACATATAGAGTCACTGTAATAGGAAGTAAAATAGTACAAACTGCACTTAAAGATGGCCATGGATGGAAAGCAACTGCAGTTTATGCAAACAAAGTGGATAAATTTGAAGTTGATAAAGAACTTGAAAAGTTAGTTGAAAAAATTATAAAGATGGTCAAAATAAATATCTGTGGAATAGATTTTGTAAAAAAAGAGGGGAAATGGGTTGTTTTAGAAGTTAATGCTGAGCCATCTTTTGAATTTTTTGAAGATGAACATCAGAAAATAATTAATGAGGTTTTAGATTTTATAATAAAAGAGGTTAAAAAATAATTATTTCCTAGGATAAATTCTCTTAAATTTTGTTATATCGCTCAATTTTATATCTGCAAAAATGATTCCCTCTTTATTAAAAATCTCTTTTATAATCTCGTGAGGCGAAGCGATTGCTGAATAAGAAATTAATGTTTTATCTTCTGGTCTAAAAGGACTGCAAAGCGCAACAAAAAATAAATTTTCAAAAGCTCTTGACAAAATTAATGATTTTAAAAGCCTTGTTTCTTTTTTCTTATGACCCTTTTCATAAGCTTTTTTCTCATATGACCATTGAGTTGGGCAGAAAATAATCTTAGCTCCTGATTTTTTCATACTTTTGAATAATTCAGGAAAAGCTAAATCCCAGCAAATTGCCAGTCCTATTCTCCCAAAATCAGTATTTATAACTCTTATTCTCTTTCCAGGGATCACTCCTCTTTCAGAATATAAATGTTTTTTCTTATACCTCCCTCTAATTTTTCCATGCCTGTCAATCACCATAGCAGTGTTATATAAAGTACCATTATGCAAATTGTCATCTGTAAGAATGCACCAGATTTGATTCTCTCTGCAGGTTTCTCTTATCACTTTAAGAAATTTATGTCCCGAATAGAGATATTTTTCCTTAAGAACAGCGGTTTCTGGGAAGCAAATAATATCCGCTCTGCCCTTTTTTGCCTTTATAATAGAACTAATTATTTTTTCTAGATTGTGTTTCTGGTCAAGATCAAAATATTTAATCTGGGCTAATGCAATTCTCGGCCTCTTTTTCATTAAGAATATAAAAAAACCAAATTTAAAAATTTATTCCTAAACTGAATACTCAAAACATTTTTATATCATAATTTCTATCTTTTTATTAAGATGTTTCCTAATATAAATCCAAAAAAAATGCAGGCAGTTATGAAACAGATGGGCATTAGCCAGGAGGATATAGATGCTTCAAGGGTTATTATTGAAAAGCCGGACAATACCAAGATAGTAATTAACAGTCCGTCAGTGACTAAGATAAATATGCATGGCCAGGAAACATTTCAAATAGCAGGGGATATAACTGAAGAATCTGCAGATAAATTTTCACAAGAAGATATAGAGACTATCATGGAAAAAACCGGCAGTTCAGAAGAATTAGCCAGGCAAACCCTTGAAGAAGTGGATGGGGATCTCGCAGAAGCTATTCTGAGATTAAGTGAATAGGTGGCAGATTTCTATTAATATTCTCACCTTGCAGAATCACATACTTTTACATAGGAAACTATTTAAATTTGAAGGACTCTAAATTTAGAGTAAAAGTGGGAATTAATTCCCACCAAAAAAATTTCCTAAAACAAATGAAAAACATAAATATCACAAAAATAGATTCTAAAGGCAGGGTATTAATCCCCCGATATCTTAGAGAATCTCTTAATGTAAGTGAAGGAAAGGAAATAATAATACTCCCAGATGCTAAAAAAAACCAGATTAAAATACTTCCTTTATCAGACAGCCATAATCTAAGGGTAACGCTTAGCCTGATAGATACTCCTGGAAGTTTAGCTGGCATTGCAAACATTTTAGCTAGATATAATATAGATATAATAACGAGTGAAAGCAAAACCATCACAAGCGGACAAAAAGCAGAGTGGAATATTATAATGGATATATCCAAATGCAAAAAAGATATTGAAGGAATTAAAAATATTCTTTTAGGATCGAATTATATTAAAGAATTAAAAATTAAAAATTAAAATGTATGACAATATTCCTAAAATAGCAATACCCACAGGAAAGCTGAGATGTGTATTAGAAGAAGCTCTTAATAGAATGGGATATTCTTATCCTGAAGGCAGGAGGCTAATCTCAGATCCCTACTCTTTCAATTTAAAGGATGGAACAAAAAAAGAATTTTGTTTTCTTGTTCAAAAGCCTAAGAATTCTCCTGAGCTTCTGCAAAAGGGTGAAGCAAATATAATAGCAGGAATATCTGGAAATGACTGCTATATAGAATGTCTTAAAATGAAAATAAACGGGAATATAGAAGAAAATTATCAAAATGGCTTAAAAAGAAGAGGATTAGAAGAATTAGCAAACTTAGGATTCAGGCCGGCAAATGTAGTATTAGCGACACATAAAAATCTTCCTGTAAACAGTCTAGAAAAGTTTATCAGAAGATATTCAAACGGAAGTAGCGTTAAGGGGTTAGCTAGCGAATTTTATAATATTGCAAGGAACTATGTTGAAAATAACAGTTTAAATGTCGAAGATATAAAAGCGACAGAAGGGACAACTGAAAGTTATCTTCATGGATTCGTTGAAGCTATAATAGATATAGCAGAAACAGGAGAGACAATTCGTGAAAATGACGGTAAAATTTTAGGGATAATATTTGAATCAACACCGAGGCTTGTTGCTAGAAAAGAGGCACTAAAAAATGGATGCGGCAATTTCTTAAGAGAGTTCGCAGAAAAACTAAATGTTACAATATGTCAAATGAGTAAAGAACAGAAATATGAGGATTATTTCAAGACGAAAAAACTTAAACTAGCTTCGGAAAGGGAAAAAAGTTAAGATGAGTGCAATGGACAGAATAATTCAAGAAAAAATAAGTGCAGACCACCTTCTTTATGTCAGTTTAAAATATACTAAAACATGCGATGTAATTGTTAATCTGATTATACGTTGGAGAAAGATGATAGAAACAGCCATTGAAGAAATGCTAAAACATGCAAAAAAGAAAAAGAAAATTAAGGTTATTCCAGCAAGCCCTTTGGCAAAGATAGATTTAGTAAAAGAGCTTTTCAAGAACAACAAGGAGTTTTTAGATACAATAGAGATGTATGAAATGTTTAGGAAAGTAGAAGAGCTGAGAAAAGAAAGAATAGGAGAGTTTAGAAAAAATGTTACACTCAAACTAATGTATCAAGGAAAAGAAATAAATGTAAATTTAGAGCAATTAAAAGTATACGCAAATAAGCTAGAAAAATTTATAAGTATTACAAGACAATTTCTCTTAAAATAAGAAGGTAAACTTCTTTGCTAATTTAAAATGATGAATAAAATTATTGTGATAACATCTGGAAAAGGGGGTGTTGGGAAAACAACAACTGCAATAAATCTTGGAGCTGCTATAAACTATTTTGAAAAAGATGTTTTAGTTATTGATGGGAATCTTTCAACCCCCAATATTGGGGTTCATTTAGGGTCGCCAGAAGTTCCAATCAACTTAAACCATGTTCTCTCTGGAAAAGCAGAGCCAAAAGAGGCAGTGTATAAGCACGAATCCGGGCTTAAGATTATGCCATCATCTCTTTCTATAAAAGAATTAAAAAAAATAAAAACAGAAAAATTAAAATCCTTTAAGAAAGATTTTAAGGATCTTTCGGATTATATAATAGTTGACAGTGCCGCCGGCCTTGGCATAGAGGCAGTTTCTGCAATAGAGCTGGCAGATGAATTAATAGTTGTTACAAATGCAGAAATGCCAGCAGTGACTGATGCGTTAAAACTTATTAAATTAGCAGAAGAAATGAAAAAACCGATAATGGGTGTTATAGTAACAAGAGTTAGGAAAAACAAATCTGAAATGAGGCCTAATGTGGTGAGGGATATGCTGGAAGTTCCTATTATTGGAATGATTCCAGAAGATGCAAATATACAAAAGTCAATAAGCCTGAGAAACCCATTAATTTATACAAATCCAAAATCTAAGGCGTCAAGGGCATATAAAGAAATAGCGGCTAAGCTGACAAATACGCAGTATGATTCAGACAATGATAAAGAAACAATTCTTGAGAGAATAGCAGTTGTTTTTGGATGGAGAGGATAAAGAAGTAATAAATAATCTTCCCCCTTGAAAATAACTAATTTCCACACATAAAATTCGATAATAAATATTCACCCGATTTTAGCGCCGTTCTCAATATCTTTCTCTGGTCTTATTAAAACTACTTTTTTAAGATCCTTTGTTGAAGCTGCCAGCAGCATTCCTTGGCTTTCAATCCCTTTCATCATTCTTGAAGCAAGATTTGCAAAATAAATTATCTTTTTATTTTTAAGATATGTCTTTTTATAATATGGCTTGATTCCTGCACAAATAACTTTTTCACCAATTTCTTTTCCGACATCTAAAGTTAATTTGTAAAGCTTGTCTGCACCTTTAATATCTTCTGCTTTTTTAATTTCTGCTACTCTCAAATCAAGCCTTTCCCAGTCTGCAAAATTAACACTCCCAACTCCTGTCATAATCTCTTTAATCCTGTTTCTTTAATAAGTTTTTCTTCTTTATTATATCTTGAAATTTTATATTCAACCTTTTTAAACAGGACATTTTTATTATATTTTCTTGAACAAAATCTCTCCTTTAACAATCTTTTTTGCACTAAACTGTCTCTTTATCTTCTCAGATGTCTCAGGGATAAACGCCCAAAGCAAATCTGCAATTTTCAAAACACTCTCCTTTAATTCATATAAAACTTTTTTATCTTTTGTTTCCCAGGGTTTTTTATTCTGAACATACTCATTGCAAGTATCAATAAAAGCAAAAATCTCATTTAATGCTTTGTCAAATTCATAGGTTTCCATTAGCTTCTCAATTTTACCCAATGCCAATTTTCTTAATAATTTGTTTTCTGTTTTTTCAACACCAATTCTTTCAATTAATCCACTAACTCTGCTTACAAGGTTTCCAAGTTTATTTGCCAGTTCATTGTTATGTCTGTCAACTAATGCCTCTTCAGAAAAATCCCCATCTTGCCCAAATGGAGTATATCTAAGTAAAAAATACCTTGCACTATCAACTCCAGCAATATTAATAAGTTCATCAACATTAATCACTTTTCCACGAGATTTTGAAATTTTTTCCTTATCAAAAGTCCACCATCCATGGGCAAATACTGCTTTAGGCAGACTAATGCCCGCTGACATTAATATAGCAGGCCAATAAACACAATGAAACCATAAAATATCTTTGCCGACAAGCTGAATATTTGGAGGCCAGTACTCTTTATTTTTTCCTGCTCCGGTATAATAATTCAATAGGGCGTCGAACCAAACATAAGTTATATGCTTTTTATCAAACGGAACTTGAATTCCCCATTTAAAACTTGTTCTAGAAATTGAAAAATCTCTTAACTCTTCTTTAACCCTATTAATGACTTCTTTTTCTCGAAACTTTGGTAAAATAAACCCCTTTTTATAAAGATCAAGAAGTCTTTTCTGATATTTAGAAAGTTTAAAAAAATAACTTGGTTCTTTAATTAATTCTATTCTTGTTTTATGTATTGGACAACATCCATCTTCAAGATCTTTTTCTGTATAATATGCTTCACATCTAGTGCAATAATACCCTTCATACTCTCCAAGATAAATATCTCCTTTATCATAAATCTTTTGAAGAATTTCTTGAACTAATTTTTCATGATCTTTGTCTGTTGTTCTAATAAATCTACTATAATTAATATTTAATTTTTTCCAGGCATCCTTAAACTTAGGAATAATTTCATCAACAAACTCTTTTGGTTTTTTTCCAGCTTTTGCAGCAGCCTCTTCAATTTTTTTTCCATGTTCATCTGTTCCTGTTAAAAATCTAACATCTTTTCCAATTTTAGAATTCCATCTAGCCAAAACATCAGCAGCTATAGTTGTATATGCATGCCCAATGTGGGGGATATCATTTGGATAATATATTGGCGTTGTAACATAAAATTTTTTCATAAAATATGTAAATAAACGAGGTATAAAAAAGTAATTATTTTATAAAACCTGCAACGTATTTTTCATATTCTTCCTCTGCCCTTTCCGATAAATTTCTATCCCTCTTAAATTTCTTAGAATCATATATCGTTTCATGGTCATTTACTTTTCCACAATCACTTGAAAAAGAAAAAATTTTGCAATACAAACCACCAGAATTTTTAATCAAGGACTCATAGTTTGAATTTATGTTGTCCACCCGGGCCAGCTGTTCAAAAAATCTCTGTTCTATTCTTTTAATTTCCCTTGGCTCATTTAATACTGCTACAGTCCACCTATATCTCTCACAGGTCCTAATCTGCTCTCCATGATTAATTATGAAATTATAATGAACTTTTCGTTCTATCATAAAAATCTTTAAATTTAGAGATTTATAATAATTATTGCATTGCGTCAGTAGTATATCGGTAGTATTAAACCTCCCCAATGTTGGAGAACTTTGGTTCTCCTGACACTACCTCTCCTTTAAAAGAAAAATGGAAAAAGGTTTAGAGCCGGGTCCAACTCCCGGCTGGCGCATAACTTATCAATAAACCTATAGTTAAGAAACAAATTATTTATTTCTAAGTTTTGAATTTAGAGATTCCCACTAAATTCCTCCTTTGTCGGAAAACCCACCCTATACTCTACACAGAGTTTCCTACGGTTTGCTAAATTCAAAACTTTTTCAACATAGCCAAAAATAAACAAAAAACTTTTAAACAAGGCATAATAATATATATCATGTTCAGAAAAAAAGAATGCTTAAAATGCAAAAGAAAAACAGGCAAGGAGCATGAGTTCTGTCCTTATTGCGGAAATTCTTTTAAATCAGAGCATGAAAGAAAAAGAGAATTTGGCATGCTTGGAACAGATGATTTTGTAGGGGGTTTTGATAATTTTTCAAATTCAATGTTTAGGGGAATGAATGGAGGTATATTAGGCAAAATGCTTAACAATGCATTCAAAATGCTGGAGAAGGAAATGCAAAAAGATCTGGAAAGAAACAGCAATAATATTAGCTCTGGCAAAACAAATTTTCAGCTTTTTATAAACGGCAAAAAGATCCCACTTGGCCAGAATGGAAAAGATGTAAACATTAAAGTCAAAAAAGTTCCTAAAAAAACTTTAAAAGAATTGGCCCCTCTTTATTTCTCCAAAGATAAAAGACAGGAATTTTTGAAACTGGAAAAAGAAGAGCCGTCTACAAACATAAAAAGGCTTTCTGACACAATAATATATGAGGTAAATATGCCTGGAGTTAATTCTTTAGAGAACATATCTATAATCCGGCTTGAAAACAGCATAGAAATAAAAGCTATTGCTCCAGAGAAAAATAAAGCTTATTCTAAGATAATTAAAATAGGCCTTCCAATAGTCAATTATGAATTGAGCCAAGAAAAACTTGTTCTTGAATTAGAAGCTAAAAACTAATAAAACTATTTTCTTATATTATATTTTAAAATATATATTCTAAGATATATAATATAATATATAAAAGAATGAGGCTGACAGGATTTGAACCTGCGACCCCTGCCTTTCAAATCCTGACAAGGTGGAGATAAATCTCTTTTGCTCTCACCTCCATGAAGTAAGAGACCTTTATCCGGAATATCAGAGCAGTGCTCTAGCCAGGCTGAGCTACAGCCTCATATATCGTAGCTCTATTTCCTCCATGTCTAAAAAGGAGGGGAGACCGTTCGTGGAACCTTGGTGCCCCACATGAGCTACAGCCTCAAATAATAATATAAAATTTGAGAAAACAAGCTATTTATAAGTTTTGTTAATCCTTAAAAATTCTTAGAAAAATTTGTTATAAATTATATACCTAAATATTATTAAAAAATATTAATTTAAAAAATGTTTATTCCTTACTTTTAAAAAGTTCTTCTAAATGATTGTCAATTTCTTCTAGATTATTAAAACCCATATTACTATAATTATCTTCTGGTTTAGAATCAACCGCATTACTATCTGCATTAACTTCTATAGTTTTTTCAAACAAGCCATCAAAATTTTTTACATTGTTAATTCTTTGAAAATAATCAGATATTTCTAAGTCAAGTTCTCCTTTAATTAAAGAATTTATTATTTTTTTATGCTGTTTTTGAGGATAGGAATTTTCTAAGTCAGACACAACATTATAAACTAAATCATAAATACCTTGCTCTGTTTCTACCCAAATAAAAGTCTCAACTTTATTTTTATCTTTATAAACATTTGTTTGAATAGTATATTCTAATTTAGACCCTTTTCCATTAACAGCATGCCAATAGTTATCACTACCAACATAAATAACTTGCCCTGTTTTATCTCCATAATTTTCTTCCATATTATTTTTATATAATTAGGCTTTTTAAATCTTTCTATATATTATCCCTTTAAAGTGACAACATATATTAGATATATTATTATCTAAAATCTAATCATAAATTAGATAAAAAATTGAAGGAATGGAAATACATAATCTATCTTTGTAACATCCTGTTAACAAATTGAAACATCTTATTGTAAAGCTCCAACAGATAGAATAATACAAAGCCAAACAACCTCAAGTTTTTTAAAGCATTTTTATTTCAATAAATCATAGAAAATGGCTAAAGGATTTTATCATTATCTAAGAGAAGCGTGGAAAAAACCAGATAAAAAAATACTTAGAGAAAGAATGACTAACTGGCGTAAAGAACCAGTGGATGTTAAATTAGACAAGCCATCAAGGATTGACAGAGCCAGGGCGTTGGGATACAAAGATAAAAAGGGGTTTGTTGTAATCCGGATTAAAGTAAAAAGAGGAGGGCATAAAAGGCCAAGGCCAAATAAAGGCCGTAGAAGCAAGAGACTGCATATTAGAAAGAATCTTAAAATGAGCTATAAGTGGATAGCAGAATCGCGTGTTCAAAGAAAATATCCTAACTTAAATGTTCTTAATTCTTATTTGGTTGGAAAAGATGGGATGCATTATTTTTATGAAGTCATTTGTGTTGATCCTAACAGGCCAGAGATTAAAAATGACAAGGATATTAATTGGATTTGCAAACCAGAAAATAAAAAACGCCCTCTTAGAGGACTCACATCTGCAGCTAAAAAATCACGAGGGCTCAGAAAAAAGTCACATGAAATGAAAGTCAGGCCTTCAGGAAGAGCCAGAGGAAGAAAGGGCACATAAATTCTAGAATAGCAATATTTAAAATTACAAAATTTTTGTATTAAAATGCCTAGTTTAAAATTAATCGCTAATAATGGAGAAAGGATATTTTATGTCCGAAATGTTGGAGGCGAAAACCACATGCTTTAGCGTGTGGATGAATCCATTTCGGAGCACAAGAAAATGCGCTGCATTTTCTGTGCAGAAAATTCCTTTTAAAGAATTTTCTTGCATCCTAAAATTCCAAACAAACCGTGGACTAAAGTCCACGGTAAAATTCAAGGAATTTTTTGATCCTAATATGGCAAGAGAGGAGTTAATTGGATATTGTGATCTTCATTCTGAAACAGAAAGAGCATTATTTCATAAATCAATGATTGCCCAAATTGTAGAATATGTCGGCTGCCCGGAAGACTATACCTCTCCTGAAGAAATATTAAAAGGAAAACAAGATATTTATAGTATGCATGAACCTATGAAAATTTTGGTTGATTTAGCAAGGAAAAATAATAGACTTAATAATTCTCCTTCTTTAAAGATTAAGGAAAATAAGAGATAAGTTTACATCAACTAAAATTATTTAAACTATTAAAATCTAAAATTATCATGCTTTCAAAAGAGACGATAGATTTGTCTAAAGTTGACAAAAAAGATATTGACAAAGAAATTCTAAGGCTGGGGATTATTGCTGAATTAGACGCTGTAAATCTTTATGAACAGATGTCAGCTATGACAAAAAACCAAGATATTAAAAAAATTCTATCGGATATTGCAAAAGAAGAAAAAACACATGTCGGCGAATTTCAAGCACTTCTTTTAGAGCTGGATAAAGAACAGCTTAAAGAGATTGATAAAGCTAAAAAAGAAGTAAAAGAGCTGACCAAAAGATAAAATGCCGTACACACTTCCTAAAATGCCTTATGCATATAATTCTTTAGAGCCGGAAATAGACGAAAAAACAATGATAATACATCATACAAAACACCACCAAACTTACATTGACAAACTAAATAAAGCTCTTGAAAAATATCCGGAACTTCAGGAAAAGCCTGTTGAAGAGCTTATAAAAAATATTGAAAATATTTCTGAAGAGATTAAGACAGCTGTGCAAAATAACGGCGGCGGTCATCTAAACCACACTTTCTTTTGGAGTGTATTAAAAAAAGGCACAAGCCCTGCTGGAAAAGAAATTTTAGCAGAAATAAACAAGAAATTCAGAAACTTTGAAAATTTTAAGCAGGAATTTTCAGAAAAAGCTGCAAATCTTTTTGGAAGCGGATGGACATGGCTAGTTCTAAAAAACAATCAGCTGGAAATAATGAATACAAGCGGACATGAAAACCCTGTTCAAAAAGGCGCTGTTCCCCTGCTTGTAATAGATGTCTGGGAGCATGCTTATTATTTAAAATATCAAAACAGGCGTGTCGAATACATAGGAAATTTCTTTAATATAATCAACTGGAACAAAGTTAATGAGATTTTTGTGAAGAATAAAAAGTAAAAAAAGAAAAATCAAGTCTTCTGTTTTTTTGATTTAAGATATTGTAAAATTTGTTTAATAGACTGATGAATTTCATCCAAACCAAAAGTCAATAAAGAGGAGAAATAAAAAATAAATGCGGCAATTTCTAAATAATTTATATTTATCTTAGACCAATTTAACCATGCAAATAATGTTAATAATACTAATAAACTAAAAAATACTAAAATTAAGATTTTATAATTTATATTCTTCTTATTTGGAAAAAGTCTCTTTCTATAATAAGCATTAAAAATAGTGCTAATGGCTAAGATGATACTAAAGATAAGGAATGATATATAAGCAAAATAATGCCAGAAAGACCCTGAGCCATAAGGATAATTAGCATAATTTAAAACAAGGAAAAGGATAATTGCACTGATGAAATAAATCCATTTTGTTGCATAAGCCCCTGCATACTTTCTTCTTAAGCCCTCTTTTTTATTAATCATAATCTAAAAATTGATTAAAAGTATATAATTGTTTTTATTGATTAAAAAAAGAAAGAATAAATAAAAAATGGAAAGAAAAAGAGAAAAAATAAAAAGTTAAGATTTAGAGGTACATAAACAACTCAAACTTCTACTTGAATTTATAAATTGTTCATCAGGATTAAAATTGCAAGATAATGTATCCTTAATAACCCTTCCTACTCTATCAAATTCAAATCCAGCCATGCATGTTGCGCCAGCATCGCCCTCATATGTATGGTAATCATTACAAGCATCCCTACAACTCAATCCAACTTCATTTCTTATTATCCCAAAGGAATTTGATAAAATAGAATATAGTTCTACCTCTGTGATAAATTCTTCACTCGGAACAGGAAAAGGGGTACATGTTCCACCATTCAAACAGCAAAATTTTTGGTCTACTGAATTATATGTTTCATCTCCAGAGCAATCCTCATCTGCAAAACAGATATCCCCTCCAAGATCTGAGCAGGATTTCTCAGGATTTATACTGCAGCAGTCTAATCCAAAAGTACAATCATAATCAAGAGCATTTCCTCCTGCATCTATACAATCAAGAGCATTTGCACAATATCCATTAGATGGCTCGCAGTCCTGCACCTCAGTCACTGTAAAAGAAACATAATCTCTTCTGAAAAAGGAAGTTATTTTATCTACAGTTACCTTTAGATTAGATGGTGTTGAAATAGATCCACCAACTTGAATACCATAAGTAGTATCACCATCTACAATAACATTTGCACTAGGATATTGCTGATATCTAAAAGTTTTGCTCACAGTAATTGTATGCTTAACTCCACCAAGGCTAAAAGTCCCGCTTTTGCCTTCAGCAACTCTTACTTTCACAGTATCCCCTACAGCATATCCTGTTCCTTTGAAGCCACCGACAACAGCCAAGCTCACTATCAAAGATAACACTAAAGCTCCTGCAAGAACCACTAAAACATTTTTTGTTTCCATAATTTTTTATCATCAACCTCCTTTCATCTCTCTATAAATATCCTAAAAAATAGGATACCTTCATTAAACGAAATATATATATATTTAACGGTTATTGAAAATATAAATAAAGAGGTAAAATTATGAATTATCTAAAGCTAGCAGAACTTTATGAAGCGCTTGCATCAACAACCAAAAGACTTGAGAAGAGAGATATCTTGTCTAAATTTCTTCTGCATCTGCCTGAAAAAGAAAAAGATGTAATGTATCTTCTTTTAGGGGATATTTATCCAGAATATGACGAGAGAAAAATAGGAATAAGCAGCCAGCTTGCAATTAAAGCTATTTCAAAAGCAACAGGAACTACTCCTGAAAAAGTTACAAATGAATGGAAAAAAATCGGCGATCTTGGCGAGGTTGCAGAAGCTCTTATAAAAAGAAAAAAACAAGGAACCTTGGCTTCGCAAATTATCACAACTCAAAAAATTATTGATAATCTTAGGAAGCTTCCTGAACTGGAAGGAAAAGGAACAGTTAATAAAAAATTAGCATTAATAACAGAGCTTTTAACTTCCGCTTCTCCTGTAGAAGCAAAATATCTGGTAAGAATTTTAATTGGAGACTTAAGAATCGGAATAAAAGAGTCGACAATTCGCGAGGCCCTGGCTTTTGCTTATTTTAAAGATAGCAAAGAAGCCTCTAAAGCAATTCAAAATGCTATAGACAAATCAAATGACATTGCCCTTGTTTTTGAAAAAGTGCAAAAAAGAAAACTGAATGAAATAGAAAAAGTGTCTTTGGAAGTTGGCAATCCTATAAAAGCTATGCTTGCTCAAAAAGTTAAAACGATTGAAGAGGGATTTGAGAAATTAGGTAAACCTTGTGTCTTAGAATATAAATATGACGGCTTCAGGCTTGTAATTCATAAAAAAGACTCAGAAATAAAGCTGTTCACAAGGCGCTTGGAAAATGTAACAAAGCAATTTCCTGAGGTTGTTGAATATATTAAAAAATATGTAAAAGGCAAATCATATATTTTAGACAGCGAAGCTGTGGGATATGATTTTAAAACTAAGGAATACCGGCCGTTCCAGGAGATAAGCCAAAGAATCAGAAGAAAATATGATATAGAAAAACTGCAAAAAGAGCTTCCGGTTGAAGTAAATGTATTTGATATTATTTACTATGAAGGCAAGTCTCTTCTTGATGAGCCTTTTGAATCCAGGACAGAATTAGTCAAGAAAATAATTGAAAAACATCCTTATAAAATTATTCCTGCAAAACAGATAATTACTGGAGATATAAATAAGGCAAAAGAATTCTATAAGCATGCATTAGAGGATAATCAAGAAGGAATAATGATGAAAAATCTTCAGGCAAAATATCAGCCTGGCTCAAGAGTCGGCCATATGCTGAAAGTTAAGCCAGAAGAGCGCGATTTTGATTTGGTAATTACAGGAGCAGAATACGGCACTGGCAAAAGGTCAGGCTGGCTTTCAAGCTTTATTTTATCCTGCAGAGGAAAAAAACCAGGAGAATATCTGGAAATTGGAAAAGTCGGCACAGGCATTAAGGAAAAAGAAGAATTAGGAATATCTTTCAATGAGCTGACAGAAAAACTTAAGCCATATATAATAAAAGAAAAAGGCAAAAAAGCAGATATCAAGCCAAAAATTATTGCTACAGTAACATACCAGGAAATTCAAAAGTCCCAAAATTACTCCTCGGGCTATGCTTTAAGATTTCCTAGATTAACAGCCTTAAGGCCAGACAAGCCTCTTTCAGAAGTATCTTCAGTAGAGGAAGTAGAGAAAGATTACCAAGGCCAAAAAAGAAACTGGAGAATGGGATAGAGTTAGTTTTTATACAGAATCTTTAATCTTTCTAATCTTGTGAAGCTTGAATTTTGCTTATGATAGAATTAATCATAAATATTTTTTCTGTGCCCAATTCTAAGCACAATAATTTTATTCATAGAAATAATAACATCAACAACAGCCCTATAATCTCCTATCCTTAATCTCCATAATTTTTCCCCTTGCAATCTTTTAAGAAACCTGAATGGATTATCTCTGATAGAATAAATTTTATTTAAAATTATTTCAGCATCCTTTTTTTGCAACTTTTTTAGAAAATCTTCTGCATTCTTTTCAATCTGAATAGAATACATTTATTTAAGGGTAATTCCTAGTTCTCTTGCGACTTGTTCTATAGGCTTTACTTTCCCTCTTTTAACATTCTCCAATGCTATCTTTATATCCTCAATTTCTTTTTCACTTAAACTTTCTTCTTCGCGATTGTCTATAAGGTTATTCAATACTTCATCATAAGATTGTCTTTCAAAATTTTTTAGAGATTTTAATCTCTCTAAAGTTTCAAAGTTTATTTGTATAGTTGTTTTTTCCATTTTGAAATTATTTATTTTAAAAGACAAGAACTTTAGTTCCTGGATGTTATATAGTAATTATAGGTAGTATATAAACTTTTCTTGTTAAGGAGATATTCTAGGTACAAAATCAACTCCTTTTCCTCCTCGCAACCTTTATAAATGATTTTTATTTATAAATCATATATTTAGAATGGCAGCAAAGAAAAAAATTGCGACAAAGAAAAAAACAGAAAAATCTTCTGAAAGCAAGACAGGATATAAAATACAAAATATTGTTGCAACTACTTCTTTGGGTAAGCCTATTCCTTTGATTAAACTTGCGAGAACACAGCCAAACACAGAGTATAATCCAAAAACATTTCCTGGGCTGGTTTTAAGAGTTAAAGAGCCAAAGTCAGCAGTTCTTGTATTTTCCAGCGGAAATTTAGTATGTACAGGGACAAAATCAATTGCCCAGGTAAAACAAGTAATTGAAGCAGTAATAAAACAGCTTCGTAAAATAAACGTAAAAATTACAATAGTCCCAAAAATAACTGTCCAGAATATAGTTGCTTCTGGAACAATTAACCTTAAGCTTAATTTGAACTTTCTTGCCTTGGAAATGGAAAATACAGAATATGAGCCAGAGCAATTTCCCGGCCTTGTTTACAAGCTGATAGAGCCTAATGCAACTTTCCTGCTTTTCAGCAATGGGAAGCTTGTTTGCACTGGAACAAAAAACAAAGCACAGCTTGAAGACAGCATGGACCAGCTTCTAAAAAATGTTAAAGAAGCTTTAAAAGAGTACGAAAAATAACTGCATTCACCACTCTAAAATAATTCTTGTATTCCAAAACTACTTAAAAATATACATAAATCTATAAAAAACCCTTGTTTTTTCCATAAACATGGAAGAGGTTGGCTTTGAAAAAGATAGCTCTTTAGAAGATATTAGAGAATCTAATCCAAACAAAATAAAAAAAGAAGATTTAATAATAGAAGCTAAAAACTTTTTTGATTTTTATAAACAAGAGTTAGGGGAGTCATTAAGAAGAGGAAACAATGTTATTTATCTGGATTTTATAAAACTAACAGAATTTTCCAACAAACTCTCAGATGAAATTCTTTTAAATCCTGAAGAAAGCCTTAGAATGATTGAGGTTGCAATTGAAGAATCAGGACTAATCAGAGACGTGCGCATTAGGCTTTATAATCTGCCAAAAAGCCAGGATATTAAAATAAGAAATCTTCGTTCAAAACACCTTAATGAATTAATAGTTATAGAGGGTATTATTAGGCAGGCGTCTGATGTCAGGCCACAGGTAGTAAACGCTAAATTTGAATGCCCTAGTTGTGGTACTGTTATTTCTGTTCTCCAAATAGAAAAGAAATTCCATGAGCCAAGCCGTTGTTCTTGTGGAAGAAGAGGAGGATTCAGGCTAATAAGCAAAGAGATGGTGGATACACAACGTTTAGTTATTGAAGAATCCCCAGAATCATTAATAGGCGGAGAACAGTCAAAGAGAATTAATGTATTTGTGAAAGAAGATTTAGTTGAGCCGAAAATGGAGGAAAAAACAACTCCAGGAAGCCGTGTTAAAGTAATAGGAATTTTGAAAGAAGTTCCAGTTCCATTAAACAGCGGCGGCCTTTCAACACGTTTCGAGCTGGCAATAGAAGCCAATAATCTTATTCCTTTAGAAGAAACATTTGAAGAGCTGGATATAAATGAAGAGGATGAACGTAATATATTAGAGCTTAGCCAAGACCCGAATATATTTGAAAAACTTTCAAGAAGCATAAGCCCAAGTGTCTGGGGTTATGAAGAAATAAAAAAGGCTCTTGTACTGCAGCTTTTTGGAGGTATTGCAAAAGAGCGTTCAGAAGGAGGAAGAGAAAGAGGAGATATACATATCCTGCTTGTAGGGGACCCAGGTGTTGCAAAAAGTGTAATCTTAGGATTCATGGCAAATATCTCTCCAAAAGGCAGATATGTTGTAGGTAAATCCGCCTCTGGTGCAGGACTTACAGCAACTGTTGTAAGAGACGAGTATCTTAAAGGATGGAGTTTAGAAGCAGGAGCTATGGTTCTTTCAAATAAAGGCCTTGTTTGTATAGATGAATTGGAAAAAATGGATCCACAAGACAGATCAGCAATGCATGAGGCAATGGAGCAACAGACAGTAACAATTTCAAAAGCCAACGTGCAGGCTACTTTAAGAGCCCAAACTTCTGTTTTGGCCGCAGCTAATCCTAAGTTCGGAAGATTCGACCCATACCAACCTATAGCGCAGCAAATTGATCTTCCCCCAACACTAATAAATAGGTTTGATATTATATTTACTTTAAGGGATATACCTGACAAAGAAAAAGACGACAAAATAGCTGAGCATGTCTTATCCCTGCATAAAGATGGTGTTGAAGATGTGATGATTGACAGGAATCTTTTTAGAAAATATATTGCATATTCTAAACAGAGAATAAAGCCGAAACTCAGTGAAGATGCTGTTAAAGAGCTAAAAAAATTTTATGTTGAATTGAGGAATAAGCCAGTTTCATCAGAGTCAGCGTTAAGGCCAATTCCTATTTCTGCAAGACAGCTTGGAGCATTAATAAGGTTGTCAGAAGCATCTGCAAAACTAAGAATCAGCGATACTGTGATTGTAGAAGATGCAAAATATGCAATAGAGCTAATGAAGTATTATCTTATGCAAGTTGGCTATGATTATGAATCCAAATCCTTTGATATAGACAGGGTATCAAGCAGGTTTACTTCTTCTCAAAGAAGCAAAATTTTCTTAGTCAAAGAAACAATAATTGATTTAGAGAACAGGCTTGGAAAACTAATTCCTATAGAAGAAATAGAAAACGAGCTGAAAGGAAAATTAACAACAGACGAAATTGAAGAAGCCATCAACAAGCTGGTTATTAACAGTGAATTATTCAAACCAAGGAGAGGTTATGTCCAAAGAGTATGATTATTCATTTTTATGATTTTATATTTTGCAAATTAAAAATATTATAAAAACTTATAAACTCCAGCATATTTTTAGACAAAATGCCAGAAGAACAGTTCAAAAGAAATATTGCATACAAATTTAGAGTAGGTGACTTGCTAGTATGCAAGCAGATTTTTGACGGGGAAAAATTTCTCTATTTAGAGCTTGGAGACAAGAAAATAATCCGTGTAAATATTGCAGGAAATATAGTTGATAGATATGAAAGTGAAGGAGAAAAGGAGTATATATTCCTGACAATAGATGATGGCTCTGGGCAGATTAAATTAAGGATATTTGGAGAAGATGTAGAAAAATTTAGAGGGATAACTCCTGGCCAGACTGTTATTGTTATCGGAACTCTAAGAAATTTTAACAATGAAACTTATATTCTTCCAGAAATAATCCGTGAACAAGATCCAAAATATCTTCTTGTTAGAAAATTGGAATTAGAAAAACAAAAAAATCAATTTTCTTCAAAATCATTTAATAAACAAGAAGCGAGGGCAATGAAGGATAAAATTTTAGATATAATAAAAAACGCCGAGCAAGATGGAGGTATTGAAGTGGATAAAATAATAATGGAGCTTCGTGAAATATCTTCAGATGCAATAAACCAAGAGATAAGAAAGCTTCTTGAAGAAGGAATAATATTTGAGCCAAGGCCCGGAAAATTAAGGTGGCTTGGGTAAATTATGATAAATAAAATAATTGAAAAAGATTATGTTACATTAGAATTAGGCAGTATAGGATATGTCACTATACTCGCGTATTATTGTCCTTCTAAAGGAAACCAAGAATGTATAGATATCGGTATTGATTTTCACGGTTATAATAGAATGATACATTTTAATGCCCCTCCTCATGGTGGAATTTGTTTTGATGAACTATATTATACTATAGAAGATTGGGAAGAGATAAAAAAAGACACACCATATTTAATTAGACTTGTCAGAGAAGGTATTGAAGCTCTTAAAATAAATTACATTGAAGAACATAAAGAGTTTTAGGTCAATAAATCACAATAATCTTTATAATATAATTCTTCAGTTCCCAATAAATGGATACAAGAACATTTAATTCAATTATACCCAGATATAATGAAAGATTGGCTGCAGAAGTTCTTGGTATGCATATAAATGAGCATAAAGACCCTGATTTGCTGGGTAATTATTTATTGTTAATTATCTTTAGGATACATTGTTGCATAAACTGGAGCTATATGACTGATGGAAAGCAAATATTTATATATTAGAATATTCTAATATATAGTATGAAAGAATTATATGAAATTCATGCAGAAATGTGTAAGGTTTTTTCAAATCCAACTAGATTAGAAATATTGAATTTGCTTAGAGATAAAGAGATGTCAGTAACTGAACTTATGAATAAATCAAAATTAAGTCAACCTAATATTTCTCAGCATTTGTCTATTATGAAATCTAAGGGTACTGTTATATCTAATAGAAAAGGCAAAAATATTTATTACAAGCTCATGAATCCAAAAATCATTAAAGCTTTTGATATAATAAGAGAGATTTTGTCTGAAAAATTAAAGAAAAATAGAAAGATTGTAAGGAGATTGTGAGGTGAAAATATGAGAAAAACAATTTTGGTAATTTTTGCGGTTCTAATGCTTGCTTTGAATTTGGTTAATGCAATTACACAGCAAGAAATCAATGAAGCTAAAGGTTTGATTGATTCAAAAGTCAGCTGTGATAAACTAACAAATGGACAATTGGAGATAATCGGGGAATATTACATGGAGCAAATGCATCCTGGCGAGAGTCATGAGCTAATGCACAAAATGATGGGACTTACGGAAGGTTCTGAGACAGAAAAACAATTCCATATCAATATGGCAAAAACAATATATTGTGATGAATCTGGCGGTATGATGGATAGTGGCATGATGAACATGATGATGGGGGGAAATATGATGGGTTCTGGAGGAATGATGGGAAATTATCCATCATATTATGGTTATGGCTATAATAGTTTTTGGAATATACTCTGGCTGATTTTTTTAATAGGAGTAATCGCCTTAATAATTTGGCTTATTTATAAGCTCACAAAAAAAGGGAAAGAGTCTGAAACTCCAATTAATATTTTACAGAAAAGATATGCTAAAGGAGAGATAAACAAAAAACAATTTGAGGAAATGAAAAAGGAGTTAAAGGGGTGATAATCATGGAAAAAGATAAAAACACCTTAATATGGATTTTTATTGTTATAATTATTGTCCTCTTTATCATAGGAAGTTTTGGAATGGGGGGTTATGGTATGATGGGATTTGGAATGGGTTTTGGATTCATCTTTATGTTGCTTTTCTGGGGACTTATAATCTGGCTTATAGTTACTTTGATAAACTCTGCACAATCAAACAAAAAAGACGATTTAGATTCGCTCACAATCTTAAAGAGAAGATATGCAAGAGGAGAGATAAACAAGAAAGAATATGAATCAATGAAAAAAGGACTAGGAGATTAATACTATGGAAACTTCAAAAATTAAAATTTTTGATAATGCTCAGAAATCTATTATTTCTGACATAGAAAATTTTGCTTATGTTGTTGAAACAGAAAAAAGCTTTGATGAGGCGGTCGTGTCAGTTTTAAAAGCTGTTGAAGAAAAGGGATGGGCCTTATTTCAGATTTATGATATAAAAGAAAGATTGGCTGCAAAAGGTTTTAAGCAAGAACCTTTGAAAATAATTGAGATCTGCTCTGGAAAACACGCAAATAATTTTTTGAATAAAAACAGATTTATTTCTCTTTGTATGCCATGTAAAATAAATGTTTTGGAAGATAAGGGAAAAGTTAAGATTGTTGGGATGAAGCCAACTATAATTTCCAAGTTCTTTTCTGAAATTAGTCAAAAAGAAGCTGAAGAAGTAGAGAAAGACGTCAAAGAAATTGTTGATAATGCAAAGGGATAAGGAATAAACCTAAGAAAAAATAATTTTTTTAGTTAAGATAGCACCCTTTAATGCAACAATACACCTTTAGGATAATCCTTATAAACTCTTTTTATCCTCTTTGTTTATGGAATACGAAGAACTGCTCGAAGAGGCTTATAAAAAAGTAAGGCAAGTTAATACATCAAGCGAGAGGTTTGAAATTCCTAAAGTACAGGGAAGATTTGAAGGGAAAAAAACTATCCTGACAAATTTTCTTCAGATAGCGTCTCATTTAAGAAGAGATCCTGAACATTTTCAAAAATTCATGCTGAAAGAACTTGCTGCTTCAGGGCAAAAAGAAGGGGACAGGCTGGCCCTTAACATAAAAGTTCCAAGCTCAAAAATCAATAGCAAAATTGAACAATATGCTAAGGAGTTTGTTATATGCAAAGAGTGCGGAAAGCCAGACACAGAGATAATTAGAGAAGATAAATTCAATTTCCTGCATTGCCTGGCTTGCGGGGCAAAACATCCCATTAGAGGAAAGATTTAATCAACATTTTCAATAATAAACTTGTATCTAAAGCTTTAAAAATAAAGCTGTCTCAAAAATATAAGAGATTTGTATAAAATTTCTAATTAAAATAAGGAGGTCAAAAATATGGCTTTAGAAGGAAGATGCATGAGATGCAAGATGCAAAGAGAAATGAAGGGCGTAAAGCTAGAAAAGACAAAAAGAGGCACTTTTATGGCAAGAGGGAACTGTACTGTTTGCAATACAAACATGGCGAAGATTCTTTCAGTAGAACAGGCTAAAGTGCTTCAAAAATAAGGTTTATTAACTCTTTCTTTTTTTATTTTTTTCAACTATGAGTCTAAATTAAGGGAAAGTTTAATAAAGAAAACCGTACGGTTGTCTTTATGATATCTGTAAATATAATTAAAGCTTATAGGGATGTTGTAGCAATTTGTGATTCTGACTTACTGGGAAAAAAATTTGAAGATAACAACTTTCAGCTTGATTTAAAAGAGTCTTTTTATAAAGGCAAGGAAGTTAATGGCAAAGAGCTTATAGGCATAATAGAAAAAATGATAGGTGAAGATGCTACCTTTAACATAGTTGGAGAGGAATCAATAAAAATAGCTCTTAAAATAGGAATTATTAATAAAAACGGGATAAAAGAAATTCAAGGAGTGCCTTTTGCATTAGTTCTGTTATGATTTAATGAATATAAAAAAAGAGAAATTTTATTTTGTTAATAGTTTTTAAAATTGTCATTGACAATCAGATATATAAAAATTAATCTCGTATGTTTCTTTTATAGCTTCTTTTACTTTATCTATAATAGATGATTCAACATTTTCTTTTACAGATAATTTACAAATTATTCCAGAATATCCACCAACATCTCCACAAATAAAATCTTCTTCTGGTTCTACAGTTTTATGATTATAATCACTAAGTTTCAATTCTAATCTATTTTCATTTCTTAAATAGAAAGTTATAGGTGTAACTTTAATTTCGTTCGGAAATTTTGTTAACAATGGAATAATAACTGTTTTTTCTCCGTAGATTCTCTTATAATAATACATATTATATTTTACTTCTTTTTCAGAATAAGTTAAATTAATTTCAATACTTTTTTTATGGAGATTTTCTATTAATAATTCAATAGGCTTATCAGAAATTGAATGATCCTCAAAGCCTTTTTGAGGACAACTAGCTGGTCCAAAATAATGATTTAAAAATCTTAACTCTTCAGTTATTTCCATGTTTATACTATTATAAACACCTCTTTTTAAGATTTTATATTATATATTTATTATATTCGACAGGTAATCATTTTCAAAATGATCTTTAATAGTAATAATCTAATAACTTACAAAAACTCAGCTTTTATAAACACTATTTTCTCCAATAGGATATGGAAAAAGAAACTGAATCTGAAGAATTTTACGATGAGACAGAAGGAGAATCTTCAGAAGAAGAGGAGAAGATTCGTGTTCCGCTTCCAAGAGGCAAAGAGATATTAGGAATTATTGAACAGAGGCTCGGAGGAAACAAGATGATGGTCAGCTGCCTGGACGGTAAATCACGAAACTGCCGTGTTCCAGGAAGGTTAAAAAGAAAATTATGGCTAAGGCCAAACGATGTTGTCATAGTAGAGCCATGGGAGCTGGATAATACCAGGGCTGATGTTCTACTAAAATACAAGCCAAATCAGGTTCAGTGGCTTAAAAAGCACGGCTATTTGAAGACAGAAAAGCTGGAGTTTTAGATTTTTGAATATAAATTAATTAAATGGTTCTTTCTTTCATTGATAACTATCCTTTTAATAATAGGAATAATTGCAGTAATTATAGGTTCTTCTGGATTTAGAGGAATGCAACTAAATCTAAGAATTTTCTATTTTATTTGGATGATGTTATTTTTAATCTTAGAATGGTTTATAGTTTATCCATTAAAAGTTGAACTTATAAAGCATAAAGATAATTTTATCGAATTGAATAAAAGGGGCCCTTTCTTCAAAAAGACACATATTAAGACTAAAAATGCTTATCTTTTAGCTAAAGAAATAAAAATAGAATGGGTCTCTAAGGGATTTATTTGGTTTAGAAAACCACATCCTTATAGAATATTTTTGAATTATAAAGAAGATAATGAAGAAAAATCAATTGACTTACGACCAAAATTATTTTACTTTATGATGGAATCTTTTGGTTTTAGAAGTGTTGGAAGAATTCTAAATAAAGAAGATGTTGAAGAAATCTCTAAATTTCTTGGAATAAAAGTTGTTTATGAAAAATTAGAAAAATAAAAAAAGAAAGAAGAATTAAGCTATTAACAGCAAACACAATTTAAATTACTATCTTCAACAATTCCACTATTAATATTACTAAAATCTGTTATAAGGTTTCCGTCATCATTAAAATTTCCAGTAGGAGTGGAATATCTACAATCTGTTAAAAATTCTTGAGAATTACTTTCTCCATTATCATAGTTATATTCGGAGAATCTTTTCAGGGATAGTATACAAATCTTTCCGGAATCATAACAAATTTTATTACAAGTTATACCTTCTGGATTTGGTGCTGATGAAATAATAGTACATTTATTTAAATCTTTATAAACACCCTTGCTACTAAAAATAACATTTCCAGTCAAATTAACCGTAGCTAAACTCACACTGAGAGCCACAACAACTGCAATAGCAATTATTCCAATCACTAATTTTGTTTCCATATCAATTCTTTTTAACCTCCTTTCATCTCTGTTTTATCCTTAAATAAAAGGATACAATTTTTAATGGAAATATATATATATTTAACTGTTATAAAAAATATAAAATAAAGAGGCAAAACTATGAATTATTTAAAGCTCGCAGAATTTTATGAAGTGCTTGCGCCAACAACTAAAAAATGGTAAAAAGAAAATTTACTTACCCTCTACATTAAATAAATAAAAATTAAAGGGTAAAAAGAAAGAAGAATTAGAATTTTAAAAATACTGAAATATTTATTTAGTAAGTGATATATATTTATAACAGATGATAGAAAAATATAATAATTCTTCTTTAAATCTATTACCAAAAAATTAAAAAGAGATAATAATTTTAAATTAAATAAATAAAATATAGGAGAAACCGTTAGGTGTCCAATCAGCCCTGAGCACAATCTTAAGGGAAGATGTGTGAGAGGAAACAGTTAGGTGTCCTTCAAATGAAAACAATTTATTCAGAAAAGCTTGTGAGAATCCTTAAAAATAAAAAAAGGCTTCAAGAATTGCTTAATGTTAAAATATCCAACAAAGGAAGAGATGTTACAGTAGAAGGCGAAGCAGAGGATGAATATATTGCAGAAAAAGTGATTGAGGCAATAAATTTTGGATTTCCTTATTCAACAGCTATATCTATAAAAGTTAATGATAATGATTTTGAAGTTGTAAATATTAAAGATTATACAAAAAGGAAGGATTTGGCAATTGTAAAGGGAAGGATAGTAGGGAAAAAAGGAAAGACAATCCAGACAATTTCACTATTGACAAACTGCAGTTTTGAGATTAAAGATAATTTAGTTGGTATAATCGGGCAGCCAGAATACATTAAAAATGCCCAAGAAGCTATTTCTTCTTTAATACGCGGCTCTAAGCAGGCGAACGTATATACCCGGCTTGAAAAAGAACATTACAAAGAGCCGGTTGATTTAGGGTTTAAATAAAAATAACAAACTTTTCTAGAAATTAAAATAAACGAATTAAAAATTAAGGAATTAGAAAAAATAATCCAGGAAAATATTATGAAATGCAGTATTCAAAATTCAAAAAAATTGGGGGATATAAATATATAACTAAAAGGGGAGAAAAAGTTAGAAACTATTTTGAAAAAGAGGTAGCGGACATGCTTCACAAATTATGGATAGGTTATGAATATGAACCCCTAGTTAATATTGGAAAAAGATATTTTTCCCCTGACTTTTTAATTGATAATAAAGTCATAATTGAATGTACCGCTTGGAAAGGGGAAAACAAGGCATATAAACTCAAAGAGAAGATAGATATACTAAAGAAGAATTACAAAGTCATTGTAATCATCCCAAAAAATTTATATAGTTATTATAAGATTCTTAATGATCACTTAATCTTAGGATTAGATGAATTTGTCCCTGTAGCTCAGACTTTTCCGAAGGGTACAACCTAAAGAAAGGAGCAATTGGTAGAGCGCATGGCTGTTACAAATCGCCATCCTACTATGGTAGGCATCATAGAAACCATGATGTCGTAGGTTCGAGTCCTACCGGGGACGTTTTTTATAATTTCCAATAATCTTAAATAATAATCTTTCTTAATAAAATTATGGAGCTTGATAAAGCTATTAAATCAAGAAGAAGCATCAGGAGATATTCTGCTCAAAAACCAGATTGGAGGGATATAATTGAATGTATAGATTCTATGCGTTATGCCCCAAAAGCAGGAAATATAAGCACTCTAAAAGTTATTCTTGTATCTGACAAAGAAAAAATACAAAAAATTTCTGAGGCTTCTCAACAGGAATTTGTTGCTCAAGCCAATTATATAATTGTTGTCTGTTCAAATCCCTCTATGCTAAAAAATGAATATGGTGCAGAAGGCGAAATATTTAACAGGCAGCAGAACGGCGCAGCAATACAAAATTTTCTTTTGAAAGTTCAGGAAAAAGGCCTTTCAACATGCTGGATAGGATATTTTATAGAGAAGAAAATAAAAGAAGTGCTGGAGATTCCTGATAAAATGAAGATAGAAGCCTTTTTTCCTATAGGATATGAATCAAAAGCAAAAGGGCATAAATCAAAAATGCGCCAAAGAATAGAATTAGACAGTATTTTATTTTTTGAAAAATACGGCAATAAGAAAATGAGAAGAATCAGGAAAATAGAGGCGTGAAATGGATAACCAAGAATCTAAAAATCTACCACAAAAAAAGAGTGTGATTTTGCTATGGATTTTATCTATTATAACACTTGGTATTTATGGTCCGGTATGGTATTTAAAAAGAAAATCAGAATTTGATAACTTACAAACTAATAAAAAATTAAGCACCAAACTGATAAAGGCTGTACTAATATTATTTGTAATTACATTAATCTTAAGGATACTCTTATTAATAATTAGTCTTACAGGAGGTACTGAAAACTTAATTTCTGGAGAAATGGGCTTGGCTACCTTAGGAATTATATTATTAGTATCAATAATTTTATCATTTATAATTGCTGGTATATCTATAACAGCTTTCGTTCTTTTTATTATTTTAGCATTCAAAACAAGAGAAATTTTAAATCAAACTTTAGAAAATAAAAAAGTTACAAGAAAAATATCTGGATTTTTTACATTTATATTCAACTTTTTATACCTACAATATGAGATTAATCGGATCATAGAGGATAGAGAATATGAAAAAAGAACGGGTCCATGGATAATTTTTATATTATTGATACTATTGACAATATTCTCCTTAATAATTCAAATTTATTTATCTACTCCTGGAATAATTAGTTAAAGGAAATTAAAATAGAGGCGTGATTAAAGATATAACAATATTTTTAAATTACATTATTGATTTAATGTTATGACTGAAGAGACTGTGCAAAAACCTCATCCTGAAAAAACATTTACTGATAAAATAAGAAGTAATCCATGGATTCTTTCAACACTTGTTTTGGCTGTTATTGTTATTATTTTGTTTGCTTTTACATTTGGGCAAAAAGAATCAGTGAAAATATCCAAAGATGATGCAGGGCAAATAGTAATTGATTTTATTCAATCTCAAACAAAAGAAAATGTAGAGTTGCTGGGAGTTAATGAAACATCTGGATTATATGAGGTTATGGTTTTATATTCTGGCCAGGAAATTCCGGTTTATATAACAAGAGATGGAAAAAATCTCATTCAGGGGCTGGTTCCTCTGCCTGAAGTTCAGAATCAGGATACTATTCCAGAGAATGACAAGCCTGCAATTGAAATAAGCGCTGATGATGATGCGTTTCTTGGCCCTGAAAATGCAAAAGTTGTAGTTGTGGAATTCTCTGATTTTGAGTGCCCTTTCTGCGGGGCAGCTGCAGGAACACGCGACGACCTTATAGCTGGTTTTAAATCCCAAGATTCTGAATGGGAAGCTGCTGTTCCAAAATTAAAAGAACTTGCTGAACAAGGAAAAATAAAATTTGTATTCAGGGATTTTCCATTGGACATCCATAAAAACTCGCAAAAAGCAGCAGAAGCCGCAGAATGTGCTGGTGAGCAGGGAAAATTCTGGGAATATCATGATAGGTTGTTTGAGAATCAAGGATTATTAGATATAAACAGCCTGAAAGTATATGCTTTGGAAATTGGGCTGGATATAAACAAGTTTAATGAATGCTTGGATTCTGAAAAGATGGAAGATGAAGTGAAAAAAGATTTAGAGGACGGCAAGAAATATGGAGTCAGAGGAACACCTGCTTTTTTTGTCAATGGCAAGCTTATTTCAGGAGCACAATCTTTTAGTGTAATTGAGCAGATAATTAATGAAGAACTTGCTGGCGGTTAGTGTTGTTGGTTGAATATATATACATTATAATACAGAAATTCTTGTAAACTCCTGCCCTCAGAAAATAAAATTTTCTGGGACGTTCAATTCTTACGAATTGAAGTTTTAGGCAGTGGACAACTGCCAAAGGCAATATGACAACTCTTTTTAGAGTTGGTATGCTAGAGAATTTTTGATTCTCGTTGCTGTCAGAATTTCTGTTTCCAAACCGAGTGAAGCAAAGCTTCACTGGCACAAAAAATTCTATTTAGATGAATTTTTTGTGAGTCCTAAATAAACCACGCCTTTTAAAGCATGAAAATTGTTCTTGCTTTTTATGCAATTTTCAAGTACTCAAAAACATAATGTTTTTGACACGTGGTAAAACACAAGGACTTTTTGGTCTTATTATTGTTTTTTGGAGTTGTAATTACTATTGCCCTTAGCAATATAGATAAAATTTCTATTCTCTAGGAAATCCCTTGGTTAATGCAACAACAGTCTTTTATAAATTACATGCATATTGAAAATATATCTTTCCATCCAATAATATTTTTAAACAGTTTATTATTAATGATTTTATGGCAAGCGGAAATATTGGACTGGCTTTTGGATTGTGGGTTCTTGTAGTTTCAATAGCATCTATGCTTTTAGGCTCTTTAGTTGAAGGATTAATAGCATTCTTGTATTTAGGAATAGTCTTGTTTGCTCTTTGGATAGGCGCAATTGTAATCTTTTTAGCTAGAGGAGATGTGCAGGATTCTATTTACTAAAAATAGTTTTAAATGACTTTTTTAAATTAGATAATCAATGGGATTATTATATTTAGGGCCTAATTCTTCATAGAATTTTTTCCATTCAGGATCAAAACCATTAAATCTTAGATGAATTGGTTTTGCAGTTTTAACAGCATATGCAACTTCCTCTAATGTTCCATTTGAGACTCCGAACATCCAAAATTCATCGCTTATGTCTATTAGTCTTAAACAATATTCCATTGATTTTATTCTTCCTATTTTTTAGATATCTTCAAATCTTTCATATGGAAATGCCTTAAAGGGATGCAAAGGAGCATAATTTTGAATTGTAACAAAATCCATTATATTTTCTATCTTATGAATTAATCTTGATGGGGGTTGCGCAATAAATTAATTTGCTCATAAAAAAATTCAATATCTACAGTATATATTAATTTCTATATTATATCATAATTTCAAAACCAAAAACTTGCATAGCCTACTACTGATGATTTGTCTCCTGTGATATCTCCTGAGTTTTTATATCCAATTAATTGTGGCTTCCATTTTTTAATTTTGCAGAGATGCATTAAAACCATCAATGGGAACTGGCCGCATGCATCTATTTGGCTTTTATTTATTTTTAAAGAAGTTATTATCTCAATTGTTTTTTTGTCCCTTTCAACAGCTTCTTTGTAAGGCAAAAAATGAGATAGGTCTGTTGAGAAAATAAAAACAGTTTCATCACAGGCAATTTCTGAAATCTGTTCAGCTAATTTTTCCGCTTCTTCATCGTCCAACTCGCCTATGGCTAAAGGTAGTATAAAAATGTCTGGATTAATCTTCTGAAGAAACGGAATCTCATTATCTATTGAATGTTCATAAGCTATTTTATCAAAATCCTGTGTTTGCTTCATAAGATTGATTTTTCCTAAGGGAGTTTCTTTTTTATCCAATGCCCTTGCTCCAAAAAATCCAGTATAGTGGCTTGGGCCTAAAATAATCGCTTTTGATGGTTTTTTATCTTTAATTAAAGCAAATGCCATTCCTGCAATTTCTCCAGAAAAATCATAACCTGCATGAGGAACTATCAGCCCATGAACCTCTTTTTTTATTTTTTTATCTGGCCCTTTTAATAATTTATTTAATAATAAATCTAAGGTGTTTTTGTCAGAAGGATACCAATCCATAAGTTATTTAATAATAAGGAGTTTATTAAATTTATGAAAGAATGCGCTCTTTATGAAAAGATTAAGCCAATTTCATCAGAAAGGGTTCGGTGCACGGCCTGCGCTCATAGATGTTTAATAACGAAAGGAAAAACAGGTATATGTGCTATTAGAAAAAATATAGATGGTAAATTATATCTGATGGTTTATGGAAAGGTTGTTTCCAAAAATATAGACCCTATAGAAAAAAAGCCTTTGTTTCATTTTCTTCCGCACAGTTATAGCTATTCAATAGGGACTTTTGGATGTAATTTTAGGTGTGGTTTTTGCCAGAATTATGATATAAGCCAGTTTAAAGAAACAGAGTCATATCTTGAGGGAATTTTTGGGGAAATTGCAGAGCCGTCAAAGATAGTAGAAGAAGCCATAAGGACAAAATGCAGGAGCATTTCTTATACTTATAACGAACCTACTATCTTTATAGAGTTTGTTAAAGATATTGCTGAACTGGCAAAAAAGAAAGGCCTTAAAAATGTTTTAGTTACAAACGGCTATATGACGCATGAGTGTTTAGAGTTTATAGCTCCTTATGTAGACGCTATGAATATTGATTTAAAATCATTTACAAACGAATTTTATCTTAAGAACTGCGGAGCTAAACTCGAGCCTGTTCTGGAATCTATAAAATTGGCGCATGAAAAAGGGATTCACATAGAGATTACTACTTTATTAATTCCAGGAGAAAACGATTCTGAAACTGAACTTGAAAATATGGCAAAATTCATAGCTTCTGTAGATAAAAATATTCCATGGCATATTTCCAGATTTTTTCCAATGTACAAAATGCTTGATAAAGAGACAACACCTTATGAGAGGATGAAAATCGCTGAAAAGATCGGAAAGAAATATTTAAAATATGTTTATTTGGGGAATATATGATAGAGATTCTATTTAATACCACTCAAAGAGAAGAAGTGATTTTAGGAAGATGGCAGAATATTTTTTTATGCGAGTTTGGCGGCCCAAGAAAAAGAAAAATAATAATCTGCGAGGTTTCTATTTAAAATGGCGCTGAAATTAACTGAATTAGCTAGAAAAACAATTGAAGCTTATTTTAATGATGAAGGGTTTGTGGTTGATAATGCCACAAAACTGAAATTTAAGGATAAAAAAGCCAGTTTTGTCACTCTTACAAAAAATAAGAAGTTAAGGGGATGTATAGGCTCTCTTGAATCAAGAAAAGAATTATGGAAAGATGTTCAGGAAAATGTAATAAACTCTGCATTTCATGATCCAAGGTTTATGCCTTTGAAAAAAGAAGAATTAAAAGCAATTAAAATAGAGATCTCTGTTTTAACAAAGCCAAAAAAAATAGAGGCAAAAGATGCAGAATCTCTGCTGGATAAAATTGATAAGAATATGGGCTTGATTTTAAAGAAAGGATATCAAAGCTCCACTTTTCTGCCACAGGTATGGGAAGAGATACCAGACAAAGAAGGATTTTTAGAAGAGCTGAGCTTAAAAGCAGGGCTTGATGAAGATGGCTGGAAAAATTCTGAGATTTGGTATTATAGAGTTGAAGTTGAAAGAGAGTAACTATAGTGAAAGACATAATTCTTTCCCCAACATCAAGAATCTATGATTCTTGAGCGCGCTCAAGAACCAGTAATCCATTAGATGGTTCTTGATGTAAGCCAACGACAAAACGTGGAAATATTAATGTCGTTGACTCTAAATAACAAGTGGTACAAAAACATATTCTTCTTTTGTATATTCTTTTATTAACCTGCCTTTTTGTTTTTTAATTATTATTAACGGGCCATACTTGTAAGGACAGATGAGAATACCATTTTCTTTAAGATTTTTTTTAGCTGTATTTTCAACAATTTGCTTCTGATCTTTTTGAATGCCTGCAGTGAATATAATTTTATCAAATTTATTTTTTATTTTCCTGAAATCCTCTGTTTTAACTTCTATATTTTTAATATTTAATTTTTTAATTTTATTCTCTGCTTTTTTTGCAAGCTCCGGCACTATTTCTAAAGTTGTTAGTTTTCCATTTTTTGCCAGTGTTGCAAGCAATGCAGCATTCCATGCGCTTCCTGTTCCTATCTCAAGAATTTTATCTTTTGGTTTTATATCCAACAGGGACAGCATTCTTGCTACTGTAGACGGCTGTGATATTGTCTGATTGTGGCCAATAGGAATAGCTGTATCTTCATAAGCATTTTTTTGCACATCTTCAGGCATGAAATTTTTCCTGTCAATTTTTCCTATTGCTTTAAGAATTTTATCATCAATCTCTCCGAATTGAGAATTATACAACTCAATAGATTTTAGCATCTGCTCTTTATTCATATTTTTAATAATCAGAAGGAATATAAAAATTATTGCCCTAAGTAGATGATTTCTTCTTCTGTTAATTTAAGCTCTTTAGCTATATTTGCATCTGAGTTTATTATTTGTTTTATAATAGGAAATTCTTTTAATGCCCGCTTTTTCCCAATATGAACATATTTGGCATATTTCTGCGATATTAATTTTTTCTTTTCTATTTTTTGATTATTCATCCAGATTTTTAAAATTCTAGACGGTTTCTGATAACTAGTGAAGCCTGCTTTAATTTCTTTCTTGGCAGAAGATATTCCATAACTCAGAAAAAAATTCTCATAAATTAAAAATCTCCAATACTGCTGCTTATAGATACGGCCCCTGAAAACATCAACTTTGCTCAGCAAATCATAAGCTCTTGCAAGCTCTTTTCCTTTATACTCTTTAGGGATGTTTTCCTCTATCCATAAAATTAAATCATCAAGGGGCATATTTACAGAATCAAACACTTTAATTACCTCCTGTGCTGGTTTGCCTTTAAATATCATCCTAAGAGCATTAAATACATCTACTTCTTTATCTCTTTCATCAAATACAATTCCTGAATAATCCTTTAGATTAGAGGCCACCTGCATATCGTTTACAGCAGCCCTTATATCTCCTTTTGCCTTTATAGCAATAGATGTTATTATATCCTGGTCTATGAATAATTTTTCCTTTCTCAAAACATCAAATAAAATGTCTTTTATTGTCCTGTAACTAACTTCTTTTAGCGGAACCAGCTCTGCATTTTTTCTTAGTTCGCTTAATTTTTTGTCCCAAATATCATTAGCAGTTATAATTATTGGATAGGTTGTTGTTTTTATCAAAGAAAGAAGTTCTGTCAGCCCCCCTCTATCAACAGCAGATATGCCGTCAACTTCATCTATAAGAATTATTTTCCCTTTTTTTGTTAGAGATATCTGTTCTATAGCCGGCTTCAGCACCCCATTTAATTTTTCTTTATTTCTTAAATCCGATGCATTTAATTCAAAAATTTCAGAATTTATTTCAGAAGCAATTACATGCGCGATAGTTGTCTTTCCTATACCAGGCGGGCCGTGAAGTATCATAGCCTTTTTTTTTGTCCCAAAATATTTCACAAATACCTTTATTTTTTCTACAGCTAAGTCTTGTTCTTTTATATCTTCAAATTTTTTTGGACGATATTTTTCAACCCACTGCATTAGATTATCTCCTCTAAATTTCTATTTATTACTTTTGGATTTATGCCTGTTAATTCGTCGGTAAATATATTTTCAGGGATAGGATTATATAGAAAAATCCTTTTGCTTAATTTCCATGCAGTATATATCTCTAAAAAAGTCGCCCCACCAAAGCTCAATGATTTTAATCTTTCTTCTTTTAACTGCTCGTCATAACTATTTGGCAAACTAATAACATGGCCTTTGCTTTCTAAATAATCTTTAATAGGAGGAATATTTTCATAAAAATGTTTGCTGCACCCTATTTGAATTTTCATTTTAAGTTACTTTAAGATTTTATTTATCTTCCTCAGAACCGTTAAATATATATATATATCTATTAAAAAGTGTATCCTTTTATTTAGGGATAAAACAGAGATGAAAGGAGGTTAATGATAATTTATGGAAACAAAAAATGTTTTAGTAGTTCTTGCAGGAGCTTTAGTGTTATCTTTAATAGTAAGCCTGGCTGTTGTCGGAGGCTTCAAGGGAACTGGCTATGCAGTGGGGGATACAACAAAGGTTACTGTTCCAATAGGGTCTAAAACTTTTAACTTTGCTGGAGCTAGCCATACTATAAGGGTAACTTCTATAATCGGTAATAAAATTGAGGGTTCATTTGACGGCCAAAAGATTAGCTTAGAAGCTGGCACTTCAGAAAGTGTTACTATTGGCAACAAAATTAAAGTGATTAGCGCAGGGGTAAAATATTTTTATAGAAAGAGCGCGGTATTTCAATTGACTGAGGTTGATATTAATCCCCCAAAAATTGTAGATAGTGTTCATGAGAGCTATAATCTTAAAATAACTACTGATGAAAATGCTAGATGTATTTATTCCGAATTTAACTGCGTAGACTCATTTGACGACGAAAATTTAATAATAAGAAATATAGATGGAATAGAGCATTACCTGCCTTGGAATACTGAAAAAACATATTATATAAAATGTAGGGATATTTGGGGTAATCGTAATTCTGAGTGTGCTGTGATTAAACCTTCTGATATATTTGGAACACAGCCTGTTCCGAGTGGAGAATTAATTCCTAGTAGGGTAGTATTCTCAAGTTGTAATTGGACTAGTTTTTCCAATATAGGTTACTATACTCCTGAGGAGATTGGAAGTGCACTTGCTAAAGAGAACTTTAAAAATCCTAAGACAAGGACTTCTGAAGGAGTAATTGTTGGAGAGGTTGACTTAGGTCTTACTTGTTGTAAAGTTGGAATTAATGGAAAGTTAGATTGTAAAGACTTTAGTTCAACTGAGTATACTTGGAATTTGGACTCAGATATTCCTTGTAAAAACCTTGGATATGATCAATGTGTTAGAGAAGATATAGTTGTAAACTTCGGTTATACAATTTAATTCTTATTATTTATTTTTCCCTTTCTTTTATTCTTTCTTTTTTTCCTTTTCTTTCTTTTTTTATTTTACTTTAATTTTTTAGATAACTGAAAGTTTTATAAATTCTTTAATCTTGAATTATTTATGGTTAATTTTAATATAATTATTGAAGAGGGCGAAGATGGATATCTAATATCTGAAGTAGTTGAACTTCCAGGATGCCATACTCAGGCCAAAACTATGGATGAACTTATTAAGAGAACAAAAGAAGCAATCTCTCTTTACTTAAAAGAACAAATTATTTCTGAGACAAGAAACAAGTTTATTGGGATACAAAAAATAGAGGTAGAATAGATGGCAAAGTTGCCACAAATTAATGCCATAAAATTAATTAAGATTCTCGGTAAAATTGGCTTTGAAGTTATTAGGCAAGAAGGAAGCCATGTATTTCTTAGGCATAAAGATGGAAGAACTACAGTAATTCCTAATCATCCTGGAGAAAAAATTGATAGAGGCTTATTGAATAAAATACTTAAGAAAGACATTCAGATTTCAAGAGAAGATTTTGATAAGTTATTCTAATTTTTAATTCCTTTTCTTTCTTTTTTTATTTTTTCCTTTCTTCTTTTTTCTTTAATTTTTAATTACATATAATAAATAGTTATACTTTCATGTATGAAAAGGTTTAAATATTAGGTATCCTTTTAATAAGAATGATATTCAGAAGGGAGATTGGCGAGAAAGGGCAGGTAGTGATACCTGTAGATATAAGAAGAATGCTTAAGCTTAGAACAGGTGAGAAAGTTGTCTTCGAGGTAAAAGGGGATGAAGTTCTTATAAAATCTGAACTAAGTCCTGAAGAATTTTTAAAAGACTTTCTAAATGTTCCAAAACTAAAGAAAAAATTAAATGCAAAAGAGCTAAAAGAGGTTATAATGAGCCAATATGAATTACCTTGATGCTAATATTTTTTTATACCCCATTTTATATTCAGATAAAAAGGCTAACTTTTGCAGGGATATTTTATTAGAAGTAGTTAAAGGAAAAGTTGCAGCCGCTACATCTATTTTAACTTGGGACGAAATAGTTTTTACATTAAAAAAATTATTAGGCAAAGAGATTGCTGTAAATGAAGGAAGAAAATTTCTTCAAATGCCTAATTTATCTTTTATTAAAGTCGATGAACAAATAATTTTAAATGCCCAGAAATTAATTGAAATTTATAATCTAAATCCAAGGGATGCAATACATGCCGCGAGCGCCTTAATGAATAATTGCAAAGAATTTGTATCTGACGATTCTGATTTTGATAAAATAAAAGAATTAAGAAGAGTAAAATTTTCTTAATATGGCTTTATAGAATCAAGCTTATTTTCCCTATTGTTTTCCCATTCCAGCAAGGATAAAACTTGCTAAAAGGGCTTCTAATTGGATGAATGGATCAGATCCTTCTACAATTCTAAACTCTGTTTCTCCTGTTTTTTCTGTCAGCCTTACTTTAATTTCAGGCTCTATTGGCATATTCCAAATCTCTTTTTGAATAGCCTTTATAACATCCTGCCCAGAAATAGACTCCTTTAACATAACATCCAAAAGTTTTTCACGGGCTTTTTCAAAGTCGCCAGAAACAGCATAATCTAGAACAACTTTTATATCTTTTGGCTTTGCGTTTGATATAATTGTTGAGACTAAATCAGGAGTTATGGAAGGAGATATAGATGCAGTTGCCTGCAAAAGGTTTATTGATCTCCTGCAGTCACCTTCTCCCCCTTCATAGATTATCTCCATTGCTTCAGGTACAATTGTTAAATTTTCTGATTTGGAGATTCTATTAAGGACACTTTCTACATCTTTTTTTTCTAATAATTTAAATCTGAATATTGCACAGCGCGATTGTATTGGATCTATAATTTTGCTAGAGTAGTTGCAGGATAAAATAAATCTGCAGCCTGCTGAATAGTTTTCCATTGTTCTTCTCAACGCCTGCTGTGCTTCTGGGGTTAAGGCATCTGCTTCATCAAGAAATATAACCTTAAATGGGACATTGCCTATTGATTTTGTTCTCGCGAAATCTTTAACTTTTTCTCTGACAACATTGATACCCCTTTCATCAGAAGCATTAAGCTCAAGATAATTGCTTTTCCATGACTCCCCAAAAAGCTCTTTTACAATTATAAGCGCTAGTGTTGATTTTCCTGTTCCTGCCGGGCCGGCAAACAACAGATGCGGGATATTCAAAGATTTTGTAAGGGCCTCTATTCTTTTTATTATATCCTTCTGTCCGACCATCTCTGGGAATTTAGACGGCCTATATCTCTCTGTCCAGATACTATTCATGATATACTAGAAGCCGAATTGCTTATAAATATTGTTGTTATATTTTAGAATTGTAGTTCTATTTAGCCCTGATTCTTCTTAATTTCCTCTTACGCTTCTCTTTTCTGAGCCTTTTGCGCTGCCATTTCCAGCGCATCTGCCTTTTTTTCTTCCATCTTCTTGATGAGCGTTTCATAATATGCCTTAGAGATTTTGATTTAAAAAGCTTATTATAATAAAAAATCTTATAGCATCTTGAAAATCATCTTCTGAATTATAATTTAAAATCACCTGCTTCTAACGACGCCTATTCTTGGGCAGTACTCATTTATAGGGCATTTTGAGCACCATGGGCTTACTGGCTGGCAGATATTTCTGCCAAACTGGACAAAAACTGCATTAAAATTGCACCAATATCTTTTTGGCAGTATTTTCTCAAGAGCTTTTTCTGTCTGCTCTGGAATTTTTGTTTTTACCCATCCAAGCCTATTAGGGATTCTATGGCAATGCGTGTCAACAGGTATAACACATTTGTTAAATGCAAAAGCCAAAACTATATTTGCAGTTTTTGGGCCAATTCCTTTTATTGATAAAAGCTCTTCTTTTGTCTCTGGTACTTTATTATTGTAATTTTCTATTAAAACTCTTGAAACATGCTGAAGTGTTTTGGCTTTCTTTTTGTAGTGACCAGAACTATAAATTATTTTTTCTAATTTTTTTATAGGAAGAGCAGCGATTTTTTCTGGAGTGTCTGCTATTTTAAAAAGTGCTTCTGAAACTTTCTCTGTGCTCTCATCCTTTGCTCTGAGGCTAAGCAAACACGATATGAGGATCTTGAATGGATCTGGATGGCTCCTCATTCTATTTAGGGTAGTCCTTTTGGTGCTTGGATATTTCTTCTTAAGAATTTCAATTATTTTTGTTATATCTTTTAATGGCATTTATCAAATAAAAATAATGGTTTTATATATCTTTAGAAATTATATTCTGTCATAAACCTTAATACCACTCTTCCTTAAAATTTTTATAGCATGTGAGACAGATTTATCTCCCAAAAAAAGAGTGATTATTTTTTTCTTGTATTTTGATTTTGTTATTATTTTAGATGTCTCTTCTGGATGAGACATGGCTTGAGGGGTTAGAATTACAATTATCTTGCCATATTTTTTGTTGATTTTTTTGTCTAAGGTTTTTTTATAATCTTTTGCTAACGCTGTCCCTAAAAGGTCTATTATCTTTACTTTTATTCCCCTTTTTCCTATATAGTCTGTTAAAAGAGCCCCTGCACCTCCGGCGTTGGTTATAATCAATGCAGTTTTTATCTCCTTTTCAATTTGAATTTTTGGCATTTTTAGATTAAACGCTTCTGCTAAAGAATTAACAAATTTTATATTCGCCTGTCTAAAAATACCTTTATACACTTCATATTCTGTTGCGAGGCTTCCTGTATGGCTTATGGCCGCTTTTGAGCCAGCCTCTGTTTGGCCGGCCTTTACAACAATTATTTCTTTTTTGGATTTTTTGCAGGCATTTATGAACTCTCTTCCATTTTTTAGTTTTTCAATATAAAGAATTATTTTTTTGGTTTTTTTGTCTTTGTTTAAATATTCTATAAAATCTGAAAAAGAAAGCCCTGCCATATTCCCTAAACTTATAAACGCAGAGAAACCTTGTTTTATATCCAAATCAGCGATATAACTCCAAAGAGCTCCGCTTTGGCTTATAAAAGCAATAGAACCTTTTTTTGCAGAATTATTAGAAAAAGTAGCATCCAAATCTAAAAAAGGATTAGCAATTCCAAAACAATTCGGCCCCAAAAAATTTATTTTAAATTTTCCAGCTGTTTTTATAATTTGGTATTCCTCTTTTTGATTGCCAATTTCAGAAAAGCCAGCAGAAATAATTATTACATTTTTAATTTTCTTTTTTCCACACTGCTCTAAAATTGATTTAACTGTTGGCGCCGGCGTTGCTATAATTACTAAACCTATTTTGTTGGGATATTTGTCTACAGAAGAGTATGATTTTTTTCCTAACACTTCAGTTCTATTGGGATTTATTGGTATAACCAAACATTTGGATTTTTCTAATTTTCTCATTAATACATTCCCTACCTTGCCTGGAGTTTCAGAAGCCCCAACAACTGCAATAGTTTTTGGATTTAGTAACTTATTTAATCCTTCTAAACCTCTTTTCATATACCTGATTAGAAAACTATATATAAATAAATTTGCTTTTATCAACATGAGAATATTCACTGAAAAAGAGGCTGAAAGATTTTTGAAAAAAGAGGGTTTTGATATTTTTGAAGAGATTTTTATTGAAAGCGAATCTGGATTGAAATCTGCTGTAAGAAAGATCGGCTTTCCTTTGGTTATGAAAGTTTCTGGAAGAAAAATTGTCCATAAGAAAAAGATAGGTGGAGTTAGGCTTGGAATTAAAAGTTATAACCAGGCATTAAAATTTTTTAAGGAGTTAACAAGAATAAAAGGAGCAGAAGGAGTTGTTATAGAGAGTTTTATAAAAGATAAACGGTTTTTTTTGCTTGGCCTTAAAAAAACTCCAGAGTTTGGGCATGTTGTTGCTTTTGGATTTGGAGGCTCTGATGTTGAAGAAAAAAAAGATGTTAGTTTTAGGGCTTGCCCTGTTGACAAAGAGGAGATTGTCAATATGATTAAAGAAACTAAAATTGGGAATAAGCTGGATAAAAAATCCATCGACAAAATTAGAGCAAATTTAATTGGACTTTGCAAACTTGCTGAGAATTATCCTAAAATAAAATCATTGGATATTAATCCTCTTGTTTTTGAAAGAAATAAAGCCAAGATCATTGATGCAAGGATTATTTGGGAGTGAAAGAAGCTGTAATATATAAATTCTGCTTTTTGCTCTCTTCGGTCTTGTTTGAATTCATGCCCTTGCCGGGCGTCCCGAATTTGTTTAGAGCCCTGTAAACGTGGTTTATAATCAAGCCACAAGATTACAGAGCAATGAAAAACAACATTCACAATTATGAGGGGATGTTGCAGACAACACTGCAACGAATAAACTCGCTTCCAGAGATTTCTAATCAAAATAAGGACATTGTATCTAAGTTCCTTGCACAACTGAGGTTAGAGGGGATTGGGATAGCCAAGACAACACGATATTTGCAAGACTTAATCAAATTCACACGGCTTCTAAAGAAGGACTTTGATAAGGCAGACAAAGAGGACATAAAGAGGGTTGTTGGAGAACTTCAAGCATCTAATCTTTCCGAAAATACCAAGAGGGGATTCAAGATTATGCTTAGAAAGTTGTATCGTTGCATTGAAGGGATTGATGAAAGAGGAGTTTATCCCGAAAGAGTTAAGTGGATGAGATTAGATTTGAAGGCGAATCACAATAAACTTCCAGAGATATTAACTGATGATGAAATTAAAGCGATTATAGAACACTGCGGTAATCTAAGAGATAAATCTCTCGTATCCATTCTTGCTGAAAGTGGTTGTAGAGTTTCTGAAATTGGAACATTACAAATATTTCCAGGATAAACCTAAAGTAAAGGTAACTGCAAAGTTTGGATTTACTCATTTTGGGGCAGGTATTAGCGAGAATTTGCTTATTGTTACAGCCGTAAACAGAGGAAAAAGGTCAGTTTACTTATCTTCTATGGGATTGAGAAGCGGAAATGAAGACTTATTGAATTTACACACTATCGGACTGCCTTGCGAATTAAAGGGGGGCTGTTCTCATAGCGAATGGTTTGAAGCAAAGAAATTGAAAGATAAGCAGTTTGATTTTGCTTGGTATAAGGATGCTACGGGAAAGTTATATGAAAGTGAGAGCATAAAAAATAAGTTAGACAATTATTTCAAAAGGAGGGTTAACAGGCATTAAACAAACTCGGACAGCCTGGTCCGGGTATATTACATGTCGAAAATTCCGAACCGTTTATAAATAAGTAATTCCTGTAAAAAGTAACATGGCAAAGGAAGAAGTCAGCCAAGAGGACATATTGAAGGAATTTTTTTCTTAAAAATCCAAAAAGAAGTATCCCTCATGCAGAATCGGTTAGATGGTGTTTAAAGGAATATAAAAGACGAACTGGAAAGATTTTTGCTGACCCAGATAGGGGAATAAGAAAGTTACACCAAAGCGGATTCTTGATTAAAGAGAATAAAGGAATTTATCGTTATGACTCTGACTTTGTTAAAAAAAGAGATTTAGAAGATTTTAAACCAGAGATTAAAAAACAGATATTTGAACGAGATAATTATAAGTGTGTTGTTTGTGGAAAAGGAAAGGCAGAGGGCATGGAAATACAAGCAGACCATATTCTACCCAAAGATAAGGGTGGTAGAGCCACATTAGAAAATGGGCAAACATTATGCAGTAATCATAATTTCTTGAAGAAAAATTTTAATCAAACAGAATTTGCTAAAAGGATTTTTATAAAATTATACAATGCTTCTAAATCATGCAATAATAAAGAGATGACTGATTTTTCTGCTGAAGTATTAAAAGCATTTGAAAAATACGGAATAGATAATCAAATTAAATGGGACAAGTAGATTAATTGCTATTTATCGTCTTTACAATATTCTTTGCCAATTCTTCTATGACTGGAATAGCGACAGAATTCCCAAACTGCCTATACATCTGAGTTCTAGAAACAGGAATCTTAAACTCTTTATCAAAGCCCATTATTGCCTTACATTCATTTTGGGTAAATAATCTTAATCCTGTCTTTCCATCTTTAACAAAAGTCCCAGTTAGTCTTTGTATTTTATGATAAGTAGATACAAGAGTCTTAATTTGCTCTTTGCTATTTTTGTCTACTACTTTGGGTCTTCCATCATTTTTCTTAGATAGATAACCTTTTTGTAAATGTTCAGAGATAGAATAACCATCAACATTTTCTTCTAAGAACTCGTTAATGTAAGATACTTTCCCATTACTCTCTGGAATTTCGAATTTTGGCTTTTCCTTAAATTTATCCTTTCTAAAACCAATAATATAAATTCTTTCTCTATGTTGCGGAACTCCGAAGTTAGCAGAATCAAGTATTTTGTGAAACACCCAGTAATCTTTTTCTAATATTTCAATGATAACCTTGAATGTATTTCCTTTATCGTGCGTAGTTAGTCCTTTAACATTTTCTAATAAAAAGGATATAGGTTTTTTATGCTCCATAATTCTTACTATCTCATGGAATAAAGTTCCTTGAGTTTTATGACTAAACCCCTCTCTTTTTCCAATGCTACTAAAGGGCTGACAAGGAAAACCCCCAACAAGAATGTGAAAATCTGGAATATCTTTCGCTTCTATTTTGTTTATATCTCCGTGGGGTTTATCTCCAAAATTTGTCTCATAAGTCTTCTGACAATCTTTATCCCATTCAGAAGTAAAAACACACTTAGCTCCTGCTCTCTCAAATCCGATTCTTGTTCCCCCTATTCCTGCAAATAGATCAATAAACTTTATTTCCTCTTCCATTTTTTCTTTTTTATTCATAATTCCACTCTTTTGCATCTTTAAATCTTTTATCATAATACTTTTAGACCCCTAAAGTATTTAAATCTTTCGACCCCTAAAATTTATAAATACTGAATTCATTTATCCACTATGAAAAAAGAAGAAGATATTCAGATAAACGGAATACCCTATAAAAAAGTCACAAAAATAGAGAAAGAAAAAGTTGTTTGGATAAAAAATATTCCTAAAGTCTTAAGAGAAATCCATTCATCGGGATTGCATATCTTCCCAGATAAACCTGATGCAAACCACTGGGATCATACTGAAAAAGAAAAGGAGTGGGACGAAAAATTATAATATGAAAGTTCTAAAAGAAAAATCAAGAGAATATAATGGTAAAGAGTATTACAGATATAGGATTAATATCCCCGAAGAAATAATTAATGAAGCTCAAATAAAAGAAGGTGACGAATTAGAGGCTACTGCCAAAAAAGGAGATATACACTTAAAGAAAAAATAATTAGTTCTTTTCAGTCTTATATTGCTCAACAACAGATCTCCATAAATCATCATTAACTTCTTTTTCCATTAACTCTGTAAAGAAAGCTTCTGGATTCTTTTTCCATTCAAGAATCTTATTAGCTTTTTTTGTGAAAGTATCAAATGCAGACTTTGCAGGTTGTTTGTCATCAAACATACACTCAATCTTTCCAAGATTTATTGTTCTTCTTAGACCTATAAAACATATAGCTACTTTTATCTTATCTATAGAAATATTCTTCTTAATTGAAAATCCTCTTCTATAGGCTTCAAGTTGTTGTCTATGCTCTGATGCTCGATCTACTTTTTTATCACTCTTCCAGTCAACTATCAAATAACTATCTTTATTCTTAAAAACAGCATCAATAAATCCTTTAAAGTTTATTCCATCATCTGTCTGGATCAGTTTTGCAAGAGGTATTTTCAATTCTTGTTCTGCTTCAGCAAGTTCAGGATACTGTTTTTTTATTTCAATAAGCATCTTTTCTATATTTTCTTTGTAAGGTTTGTATTCTTTTTCTACCTCACATTTATCTCCATCACACATAATTTTTGCAATCTTATGAACCTCACTTCCAAGATTAGTTGAGGAAGAGAAATCTTTTATATGAAGAATATTATAAATAAGATATTCATAAGGATCATCATTAAGTCCAGAAAATGAAATATGGGGAAGGTTTTCAAAATGGTTTCTGATATAAGAGACTATCCAAGATTTATCATTCTTTAATAATTCTTTTGCTTTATCGTACTCCCCATTAACAAATAAGTTATATGCTCTTTTTGATTTCTCAGTCAAGTCAAAACTTTCTATCGCTTCTACTTGTATTTTCGTTGCTTCAGAATAATTATTCATGTAATCCTCAACTTTATCAGTGACTATGCAAAGTTTAGTTTTAGCTCTTGTAAATGCAACAAAATCAATTCTAAGAGATTCTTCTTCAAGCTCTTCTTTCGCATCGATATTTTCTGATTTTAATATTGCCTCTACTGTTCTGTCTTGGAAATTAGATTTGTCTCTTGTTTTAGTTGGAATATAGATTACTGCTTCGTATTCCTTTCCTTTAGATTTGTGAACTGTTGTTACAATAACTTGCTTTTCAACATCCGAACCATCAACTAACAGATTTGAAGATTGAAGATAATCTATTATATTTTTCATGTCAAGAGTATCAATAACTTTAATTGCTTCTCTTAGAGCCTCCTGAACATTCAATGACGCAAGAAGAAACTCTCTTCCATAATTTATAGATACGGGAGTAATTCTTTCTTTGAATATTAGGTCTAAATCTTGTATGCTTTTTACAGATTCTCTCAACTTCTTGAACTCGGGACATAGGTTGTATACATCTTCAAGAGTTTTTGTTTTTTTATCTGCAATATCAAAAGCATTCTGAATAGAGCATGGAAAGAAAGGAGTAAACATAGAGTTTTTAACTATCTGCACATCATTACTTAAAACTCCTTTAAGGAAAGTGATTATTTTTTCTTTTGCATCTCCTGAAGCTGAAAAGAAAGTTGAAGAGTGATCTATTCCTCTGTTTTTTAGTTCTTTTGAAATTGTCATTAACTGAGAATTTGTTCTTGCTATTACTGCTACTTTCTTATGCTCTTTAGATAATTGTTTTACAAGCTCACAAACAACTCTGTAAGTATCTTCTCTTGCTGTTTCATATATCTGCGGTTTTACAGAAGGTTTTGCTTCTCTGTTCTTTAAGTTCTTTAGATCTTCTTTATGGCTTTTATCTTTGGTCTTTGAGGTAAATGCTTCACTCGCATAATTAAGGATCTCATTTGAACTTCTAAAATTTTCAGATAAAATAAAATTAGTTGCTTTGCTGAATTTCTTAAAGTTAATAGTAGAGCCTCCTTGAAAACCAAATATAGCTTGTTTCTTATCTCCAACAGCTACAAAATTATCTCCTGACTTTAATGCAATATCTGCTTCTATTATATTTACATCCTGCAACTCATCAACAAGAACATATTTGAATTTTGAATGATTTTTTAAATTCAAGAAATTTATCAACATGTCTGCATAGTCTATTCCTTTCTTTTCTTTTGATTTTTCGTAATATTCAAATATCTTAACAAAATCTTCTGCAAATTTATCAAGCTCTTCTTTTGTAAGCTTCTCATCAGCTTCTATGAACTGCTTAGCTTTCTTTAAATTAATCTTATCTGGAGTAATTCCAAAACTTTTCAGATACCTAAGAAGGTTTTCCATCTTTGGAACGATTGTATCTATAAGGTATTCATCAGAATAATTCAATATTTCGTGCTGTTTCAAATATCGATAAATTGAGAATCTCAAAAGATTAGAAGAAACTATTTCATCTTCTTCCATAAAATCTAAAGCATATGAGTGAAATGTATGAACATTGAGTTTTGATAAATCTGTGTCTAAATCTTGTTTTTTTATCAATTCAATTATTCTATCTTCAAGCTCTCTTTTAGCTTTATTAGTAAATGTTAAGCAAAGAATTTCTTCAGGTTTTAAACCTTGTTTTAAAAGATAAATAAATTTGTAAGCAAGAAGTTTTGTCTTTCCTGTTCCGGGATTTGCAACGACAAGAACATTTCCATCTGTTTTTATTATCTTTTGCTTTTCTTCATTTAAATCGCTGAGGAAGTCTTTAGTTGCCATGTTGTTAGGATATAACCTTTATGAAATTTTCAAATTCATTAGTAGGATTAAAATGATCATTCGGAATATTTTTTGAACTTAGATTAAGATTTAGGTTTTGAGAAAGAAGAATAAGATTCTGTTTGTTTAATCCGGAGTTTTTAGAAAAATCCTTTTTATAGTCTGAAATATTTCTCTCATTCTTTTTTCTATGAACCAAAGCCAATGTAGGCAAAAGAAGATAAACTTTTTTATAAGGAATATTATAATTATATGAATATGCCTGAAGACTTTTTTTAATCTCCGCAATCTTTTTCATTGGATGAAAATCGCTCTTCCCCGCTTTAAATCTTTTAAGATCTTTTTTTACTCTCTCACTTGAAAAGAAGGGTTGTATCCATCCTGCCTTAGCCTTTATTTCAATTATTGCCATAGTCTTACTATTTTTTTCTATCCTTATATCTGGAACGTGAAGTTTTCCATCCTTACCTTTTGATTGTCTTCTAAGATAGATCTTCCAATCAAGTTTTTTTATTTCTGAGTAATGATAAAGAATTCTTGAAACAAAGAACTCGAACTCCGAAGTAACTGGCATATGATAAGCACACTCAAATGTATTATTAATAAACTCCTTTTCACAGTCAACTGATTTATATAATTCATTTAATGCGGTTAATATTTCTTGAGTTATTGGCTTATTCTTAGATAATTTTTCAGAGATAGTTTTTGCTTTATTATCCAGAAAGGTATAATACTCTTTCTTTAAATTGACTAATTCTGTCTCCATCCTAATTAAACAGTTTCTCAAATTTAGTTTTATTATCCATGTAAAATGAGTAGATTTCCTTGTTTATATCTCTTTTTCCAGAGTTTAACCTTACAAGAAGTCCATAAAGCCAGAGATATTTATCCAGATCCTCAAAAGTTAGTTCATTCATAGAATTTTCTTTTCTGACTCTTTCAATACCTTCTAAAAAGTTTGAAAATGATCGGTTATCTTTCCAGTCAATTAAATTTTTTAAGGCTATGCAAACATATTTATCATAAATGGGATATTTGTCTTTATTGTGAAAATGACAGAATTTACTTGCAAAAGATAAAAGATTTTTCCCGATACAATTAGATACTTTATCTACAGCTTGAGGAGAACCCTTCTTTAGTAGATCATCAAGTTTCTCGATTTTTGCTATATGTTCTGCAACCGCAATCTGATCCTTAAGATTGGTTTTGTATAAAGAATCTATAAGAATTACCTTCATCAATATTATCTAAGGAACTAATGTATTTTGATTCTACCTCAAAAAATTCTAAATACCATCTTCTCTCTCCAAAACCTAAAATAGATATTATGTTTTTGTGCAATGATTCTAAAATATTTTTAACTAAATCTTTCTTCCCAAAAGACAGACTTAATTTCAAAGCAAATTCATAAGCAAATGGCGGAATTTCATAGTATTCTTTATTATATACTTTTTTATTGATATAATTTTCAGCAGTTTTTAGCCAGTTCTCTGCTGATTTATTCATCCATTCTAGCCTTTCGCCATTAGAAGAAAAGACCATAACTCCAAAGGCATATCTTGCTTTTGCTAAATTACTTTCTGTTTGATCATACCTTTCTTTGTAGTAATCAATCGCCTCTCTTTTCCACTCACAAAATGGCGTGTTTGATATTGGCTTAAACTCGCCTGTTTCTAATAAATACCCCCACTTGTTACTAACCTCTGTAACCTCTTTTCCCTGATAAACAACTACATGACCAACTGTTCGATTAAGTAAATCTATTTCCCATAAAATCTCTTGTTTAACGGATTCATCTTTATTTTCTTCAGCCAATTTAAAGATTGAATAAAACTCTCTTTCTATCTCGAAAGGATACATTCTCTCATATTCCGCATCCATTATTAGCTTTATCTTCTCTTTTGTCATATGAAACCAATAATATCTCTATTTTTATTTGTTGGCTTTCTAGTTAGTTTTTAATTGAGAAGTTGCTTATACATCCACAGCTAGAGCATTTAACAATAGTCTCTTCGCCCATCTTGACCCATAAATTTTGTTGAATTTTGCACTGTTGACAAATAACGGTTATCTTCATAGTTTTAACTCTATTGTTAAGTTCTGGAAGATCTTCATCATTAACTAAAAAGAAATCTCCACATTTTAATGTGGGGTTTAGCTGAACCCAGCAAATATTTATTCTGCGAAAAATTGATTATAAGAGCCGAGATACTCGGCTTCTTGAAAGTTTTACTTAGTGATAACTT
>Ga0209542_10000523_pt1 | contig 92478 bp, 121 predicted proteins | sample RifCSPhighO2_01_FD_184028 | JGI IMG/M metagenome (GOLD analysis project Ga0209542, IMG submission 184028) | Soil microbial communities from Rifle, Colorado - Rifle CSP2_plank highO2_0.1 (SPAdes) (version 2) | ecosystem: Environmental > Terrestrial > Deep subsurface > Rock core/Sediment ...
AAAAGAGAATTCGGATGGAACATTATTTTATACAACATCAAAAGAAAAATAAAAATTACTCCCCAAAAAATCAGCCAAACATTTTTTTATTTAACATCACTTATTTATCCTTTCCGGACAAAGCCATTCTTTAGAAAGATTAATGTACTAACAATTTAGTCAATTTGAGAACTTTAGTTTTAGATTTCTAAGTCTGTGCAGTCCCACTCTCCTTAAAGGGTTAAAAATTTTCTTGTGCGTTCCAGTATAGTTTTTTGGTTTCAATTTGTAGAAATTCATACTTTTATTCTGCAGTTCTGTTGAGTGTTCGTATGCAAAAATTAGTCTGTACATATCAGTGCATATATTTGACTGATTTTCTAAATGGTCTAATTGTATGCTTAGGTTTAAGACTTTTTTTAATACTTCTTTTCCATTTTCTACTTTCTTTGCAAATATCTCAAAGCCGTCCAGGATTATCCAGTCTGTATTTCTGCTGTTCTTCACATTGTTTAGATCTTTACTAATTAGGAAGCTGTAATATTCTTCCACAGAGTCAATAATATCTTTTTGCATTATTCCTTCTTCAAATACAAATCCCAAGTACTCAAGTGTCAATGAAGAGTATGCTAGATCAAATCCATTTTTTTCAGGATAATACTCTTTTTGAGCATTTAGCACTTTTTTTATCTTTTTTAAGCCGCTTTCTTCAAAATTTTTATTGCGAAATATTCTTGCTCCAATTATTAACGATGCCCCTGCAGCAGCTTCTTGGTTATAGTAAATTAGCTCATTTTCTTTCTGTAGCCATTTCAAAGCACAGTATAAGGAATAATTCCATTCTTCTTTTATGTTTATTTTAAGCTCTTTAAGTACATCAATTGTCTTTGTTAGTGCAAATGCTATGAACGCAGTTGCAGCAAATGATTTGTCTTTTCTTGAATATTCTGGAAAGCTTCCATCATTGTTTTGTAATTTTATTAGGAAATTTATGCCATTATTTATTTTTTTTATAGCATCTTTATCATTAATCCATTTGTGCTTCAAAGATAGTGCAATAGTAATCACTGCTTCCTGCCATCTCGCATTGCAGTAATTTGTTTTTCCATTTGAGTAAGGATAGAAAAAGCAGCCATTTTCTGCCTGTAGTTCTAATAGTAAATGTAATGCTTCTTTTATTCTTTTTAGTATTATTTCTTTTCTTTTCATAAGAGTAATTTTAAAACGCAAAAGTTTATATAAGAATCTATTTTTTGTGATTTACATTGGGAATGTAGCTCAACCTGAGGGTTTGAATGACATTCAGCTTCGGTTAAGGAGAGCCTCAATTTAAAATTGATCTCAAACTACGCTGAAGCCGTAGATGTTGGGACTGATTGATATTAAGTGTCAATCGGCAATAAGGTTCAAATCCCTCCATTCCCATATTTATTAAGAAGTAAATCAAGTTTTATTTTCTTCCTTCACAAATTTCCCCCTAGTGTCTCCAAGAGTTACGCAATAGCCTCCGTAAAACAGATGCTGGCATCTTACCGCAAGATTTGCCCAGATTTCCAGTCCTTTTTTCTTTGCATCTCTGCAGAAGCATACATCATCCCATGTTGTCATGCTTGGGTCATGGCTTTTTCTGTCCTCTATTTCTACTCTGAATTTAATTTTCTTCAGCACATCTTTGCTCAGCATCAGGCAGTTTGTAGCGCAAAAGTCTACTTTTATTACTCCTTCTCTATGTTTTAGCACGCTTTCAATATTAAAATATTTGTATTTTCCTGGATTGTTTGGATCTTCTTGCCCTATAAGCGCTATATTTTTCGCAATTCCGTCTTCTTTGACTAAAGCATGCGGAACTATTCCTGTAACTATATCTTTTTTTACCTCTAGTAATTTTTCTATCACATCTGGAGGAGATACAACATCCTGGTGCAGGGATAAAAAGTAGTCATATTCTTTTATTGCCAAGTCTCTTAGTATATTCATTCCTTCAACTACGCTTTCTCCTACTTGTTCTCTTTGCGGTGTTTTTATAACATTGAACCCTAGCTTAGCTATTTCTTTTGCATATTCATCAGTTTTGGAATTATCTACCATTATAATATCAAAGTTTTTGTAAGTCAGTTTTCTCAAACCTTCAATATAATTGCCTAGGCAGTATCTTTTGATATCTGCTACAGAGCTTCCGACTAATACTCTTGGCTGTTCCATACAGCAATGATCTTATTGTAGGTTATAAATTTTATTCTGTTAAAACATTAAGAAAAGTTTATAAAACACTTACAATCTATATTCTTATGCTTAATAAAAAGGGTGCTATAGAACTTTCTATGACTACTATTATTGTGATAATTATTGGTGTTGCTCTTCTTACTTTTGGACTTGTTTTTGTGAATAAAATAAGAAGTGGTGTTGTAGGCATTTCAGACCAGACTTTTGACGAGGCTAACAAGATTTTACAGGAAGGATTAAGTGATGTAACAAAATTTTTGACTCTTTCTCCTGATAATATTCAGATAGAGCCTGGAAAAGACAGGGCTGTAGGTGTTACTGTTCTAAATCTAGAAGAGAGTGAAATCAGTGTTAGTTTGACAGCTACTCCTATTAAGGATTCTAAGCTGAAATGCGAATTCTTTGATACTAAGGAAACAAAGTCGCAGACCTATGCATTGGCATCTGGTAATAAGGAGACAATTCCTTTGGTTGTTACTGATCTTGATGGGGGTATAAGGACTACTGGTTGTAGAATTGTTGTTAGTGGCGGCCCTAGTTCAGGCAATCAAGCTTCTTTGATAGTTAGAGTTGGGAAACAGAAGTAAATTAAGAATTTACAGTGATTTGCTTAAGTCTAGATCATCATTCAGTTGGTTTAGTTCGTCAGTTCCTAATTCCTGGTCTAGTTTATCATAATTTTCTAAGTCTTCTTCTAGTGAAGGATCGCCAGCGCTTGGTCCTATATCAGTAATTGTTTGTTCTTGTTGTGGAGCTTGCTTTGTGCAGCTGATCATCAAGATTAACGAAATTATGAACATTATTTTTAATATTCTCATTTTATTTCTCCTCGCTGTCTTGCTTTGTTTCTTTTTCAAGTTCTTCTCTGCCTTGTTTTAAATTTTTGACATTTTTTGCAAATTCTCTTAGTTCAGCATTTGCTTCTTGCAAGTTTTTGTGTGCTTCCTTAAGCAAAGCATGTGCTTCTCTTGCAAGCTCTTTGTTATTTTTTTCTCTAGCTTCTTTTAATTTTTCTAACGCGCTTTTATGTTTCTGTTTTGCTAATTCTATGTTCTTCTTGAAGTCTTCTAAGTTTTGGTTTGCTTTGCTGGTATCCTGTCCAGATGCCTGTAATCGTTCTAGTACTCTATTAAGTTTTGTCTCTAATTTTTCTGCTTTTATGATTATTCCAGATATTCTGTTGCTTAGCATATGCCCAGAAGCAAGTCTTCCATCATGCTGTGAGTCTTCTATTGTATTCTTCAATAATAAAGCCATATCCCTTAATTCTTTGTTTGCTGGTTCTTCTTGTAACTTTTTTATCTTCTCTTGCATGTCTTTCAACTTCTGTATTCTTTTGTCAATATTATCTAGGAGTTCTTGTTTGTTTTCTATATCAGAAGCTTCAACTTTTGATTTTAGTGTCTGCAATATTGATAGTTGTCTTTCTACTCTATTTATTAAATGTGGTTTGGCGCTTTTCCTGAAATCCTTGAGAAGTTTCTGGCATTCTTCGCGGTTTTGTGAAGCTTTTAGTGAACTTTTATGGCAGTCTTTTATTTCTTCTTTTAGTTCCTTGTATCTGCTTGCTGAATCACTTTCCTCAACTAAAATACTTGCTGAAACTAAGCTTAAAAGCAACAAGGTTATTATTGGTATCAAAATTTTCTTGTTCATATTCTCACATATAATGAAATACATGCTTTTAATAAATTTATTGTTTTTTTCAGTATTTGGTATTTATAGTAAAACTATAGTGTTGAAGAGCTGATTAGAAGATTATAATTTTCTAAGTCCATGCTGAGTTCTATTAGGTATTTTCTGCTTTCTTCAAGTGAGTTTATGAGGGTTTCTTTGTCTTTTGGCACAGGAAAGCCTCTGAGTTTTCTCTCTTCGCTCCACATTTCTGTTTGAAGCTTTTTTATAACACCATTGTCTAGTTCTGCATTGTCATTTCTTATTGTTGTTATTGAGCTGTCCACAAATTTTTTCAGTTCTTCTATGCTTTTTAGCCTTGAAGGTTGTTCGTTCATTCCTTTCAGCTTATAGTCTATTAGTGCGTTGCCGTCAAAAAGATAGGATTTGATCTTTTTTAGCCTGTCCCTTACTTCAACATAATAAAATTCTTCATGTCTTCTAGCAGGCACAAATCCGCTGGTTGATCCTAGAAATCTATTAAGATGTATGTAAGCCTGCTTAATGTTTGACTTTGCATTAGTCAGGTAGCCGTTCATCTCGTTGGCATCAGCGCCGTTGTCTGTCTTGAAGATGTTTATTACATTCTTGAAAATGTTCATGGCTTGTTACTTAAATAAGCTTGTTTAAATAAATTTCTAGTCAGATTTGTATATAAAAATAATGAAATTATTGAAAAGATTTTTTGTTAATTAAGAAAAAGCTATTAATTTCTATTATTTCTTAATCAGAAACCTTTTTAAACATTCCAAATTTTCATCAGAATATTAATCTTAATGAGATCGTTATAATCTCACTTGTTCCGCAAGGAGCGCATAGGAAAAATAATATGGTATCTGTATACGAAGGAGACATCCAAAAGACTATAGAAAAGCTTAGTGCGAGCTTGAAGCCTTTGATAAAATCTCCTGAGTGGGCAAAGTTTGTCAAGACAGGCCCTGCAAAGGAGAGGCCTCCTGTTGATCCTGATTGGTTTTACACTAGGGCAGCTTCTGTTCTTGTAGCAGTTTACAAGAAAGGCCCTATAGGTGTTTCAAAGCTAAAAGTTAAATATGGATCAAAAAAGAGAAGAGGCCATAATCCTGCTAAGTTTTACCCTGCTTCAGGCAAGATTATCAGGAATATTTTGCAGCAGTTAGAAAAATCAGGCCTTGTAAAAGATAAAAAGGAAGGAATTCACAAGGGAAGGATGGTTACACCTCAAGGCAGGTCATTGGTGGACAAGAGTACTGTAAGATGAATGAGGAATCGCAAAATGAAATTGAGGAGAAATTAAAGATTCAAAAGCAGATGCTTGAGATAGAGAACATGGCAAAAAATTTTATGACACAGGAAGCGTTGGTAAGGTTTGGTAATTTAAAAAGTGCTTATCCAGAAAAGGCATTTAAGACTGCTGCTGTTATTGTTCAGCTTGCTAACCAAGGACAGATTAGTTCTCCTTTGTCTGATTTGCAGTTGAAAGAATTATTGATTAAACTTGAGCCTGAATCAAGGGATTTCAGGATTGTGAGGAGATAATTATGGCCACAGTAAAACCCAAGGCAAAAAAACTTCGTCTTGCAAAAAAGCACAAGCAGACAAGGTGGGCTCCTATTTGGATAATTCCTAAAATAAATAAAGGTATGAGAAAAGTTCATCCGTCTCGTTATACGCATAAGAAAAGGAGTTGGCGCAGGACTAAAACAAAGGCTTAAGGAAAAGATGGCAGAAGAAAGATTATTCACAATACCATTGAAGAATGAATTTTTGAAGGCACCTATATACAAGAGAAGCTCAAAAGCTGTAAGGGCAGTAAAGGATTTTATTTTGAGGCATATGAAATCTGATGAAGTTAGTATTGGAAAGGAGCTGAATTTATTGCTATGGTCTAAAGGCAGGACAAATCCTCCTTCAAAGGTAAAAGTTAAATCAATTCTTAGAGATAAAATAGCTCTTGTCAATCTTATAGATGCTAAGTTTGAAGAGCCTGTTAAGAAAGAGGAGGATAAGAAGTCTATTGCTGAAAAGTTATTGTCCAAGAAAGATTCCAAGGCTGAAGAGGATAAGGAAAAGCAGAAGGAGCTTAAGAAGGAATTAGAGAAAGAAGAGGAATTAAAGCAGAAAAAAGAGCACATTCATGAAGTTATGGAAAAGCCTTCTAAGAGTTTAAAGCAAAATGAAAAGATTTTGGAAAAAACAGAAAAATATTCTAAGGTTATTCCTGAAACAGGCAAGAAGGATGCTAAAGAGCCTAAGCCTTAGATTAATAAATATTAACATTTTTTCTTTTAATTATGGAATTACCGTTTGAAAAACTAGACAGAACAATTTTAGTGAAGAAGGAAGCAATTACAAATGAGAAATATGGAAAAAAGCCTGAGTATAGAACAACTGAAGAACTATTGAACAACGGCGTATTATGTTTGAATAAGCCTGAAGGTCCAAGCTCTCATAATGTTGCGGATTTTGTAAAAAAGATACTGAAGACAGAGAAAGTTGGACATGGCGGAACACTTGATCCTATAGTTACTGGCGTTCTTCCAATTTCTCTAGGCAGAGCCACAAAGATTATGGAAGCTTTGTTGAAGGCTGGCAAGGAATATGTTTGCTTGATGCACCTGCACTCTAATGTTTCTCAGTCCAACATTCATAAGGCTTTCAAGGAATTTATAGGAAAGATAACGCAGCTTCCCCCATTGAAATCTGCTGTTAAGAGGCAGTTCAGAGAAAGAGAGATTTATTATTTAGAAATTTTGGAAATTAAAAATCAGGATGTTTTATTTGTAGTTGGTTGTCAAGCCGGCACTTACATCAGGACTTTGTGTGTGCAGATAGGAAAAATGCTTGGAACTAACGCTCACATGCAGCAGTTGGTTAGGACAAAGGCAGGACCGTTTAATGATAAAGAGTGGTATTCTCTGCAGGATATTAAGGACGCTTGCACTTTATACTTAGAAGGAAATGAAAATGAAATAAAAAAAGTAATTAAACCTGTGGAATTTGCATTGCAGCACTTGCCTAAAGTTTGGGTTATTGATAGTGCAGTTGATTCATTATGCCACGGAACAAATCTTTCTATTCCAGGCATTTATAAAATTGAAAATTGTATTAAGAAAGATGATCTAACAGCTGTCTTTACTTTAAAGAATGAATTAATTTGCTTAGGCAGATCTTTGATGTTTTCTGAAGACATTATGAAAAACAATAAGGGCTCGGCAGTTATAATAACTAGGGTTTTTATGGATCCTGAAGTTTATCCTCATTATAAGAAGTTTGTTGAGAGAAAGCCTTAAAAATATTTTCATTAATCCAACTTTATGGTATATGGAAGCCAGGTATATAATGAATTTGAAGCTTTTGATTGTTTAGAAAGAAAATATCAAATACTTTGCCAAGCATACAGGAAGCTTAGAAGAAATATTGCTTTAAGTGAACAAGAAGTTGATATTGATAGAATTAGAGAGGCCTTGGTTAGCGCAGGTGTATTACTAATAGCCAAAAGAGCTAGTCTAGACGCAAGAATGGATGAAGAATTTATGGAATTAAATAGCATGCGTCCTGCTATTACCCGTGCTTAGAATTCTACATCATACTTTATCAGGAAGCATTCTTTATGATTAACAATATTTGTATATCTTTTCAAAAAGTCCAGTATTTCATTTGTTTTGTATTTAACCTCTTGTTTAGTGTCATATTCCAGTCCTGCAAATTCCGTTTTTTCATAGCATGCCTTTTCTTTTAGATTTGTAAGTAACTTTAGGGCATCGCTGAAAGCATATTTGTCTCCAGTTTTTGCAAGGTATCCTTTTTTAACAAGATTATTTACCACATCGTAAACTTCAGAAAACATCAGTCCTGATTTTGCGAACACTTCTGCTGCTGTAGCTTCTTTTGCTCCAAGTATTATTCCAAAGATTTTGTTTTCTTTTTCAGAAAGTTTCTCGAGCTTGTTTAATATCTGCTCTCCCATTCCTCTCTCATAATCCTTAACTATATGCCCATTCTCTTGATTTATTAGTAAGTTGAAGCTGAAGTTATTTTCCTTGCAATTAATTAACAGGCATGGAACAATTATTGTTGTTAATTTTTTTATTTTTCTGTCTACTAATAATTTTATGTCTTCTTTGCTTACTTTTGGTTTTATTATGTTTATTACTTCTTTGCTGTTCTTGTTTTCTTTTTCTAAATAACTTGTCAGTATTGTCTTTTCTTCCTCTACTTTCGTATTTGAAAATGTTCCTATTATATCTAAAGTTTCTCCACCATGCCTTGTTTTTCTAGGTCTTATTTGTACAAACAATGGCATCTCTGCTACTCCTACAATCATTGCTGTTCCTACATGTAAATTTATTATCTCATTTTCTGTCTCGCTTGTTATTCCTTCCACAGAACTGCTTATTGATTTTAGATCATTTGGATTCGTTACTTTGAGTATTATTTGTGTTGTGCATTGGCTTAAGATTGTTTTGTCTACCCTTGCTGGCCTTTGTGAAATACAAGCTACTCCCAAGCCGAATTTTCTTCCTTCTGCTATTACTTGTCTCATTATGCTTGAGCTTTTTACTTCTCCGAAGCTTCTTTCAGGAATGTAATTATGAGCTTCTTCTACAACTAGGAAAAATGGGGGTATTTCTCCATTTTTTCTCGCATTGAATAAATCGCTAACTACTTTGTATACAATTATTTCCTGTAATTCAGAAGGTATTCCTCTAAGATTTACTATTGAGCATTTTCCTACTTGAACTATTTCATTTACTGTTGTGTAAACCTCAGAAAATATGTTTAGTTTTTTTAGATATTCCACTATACTTATCAATGTCCATTTCGCATTGTTTTCTTCTGCTTGCAGGCTTAATGTCAGTTGATCAAAGTCTATGCTTCTGCTCATGTCATTTAGTGCAGCATAGAGCAGTCCTACTTGGGCGCTTGATAGTTTTGCTGGTAGAAGATGCATTAGTTCTGTCCCGCTTAAGTTTCTGCTGCTTAATCTTAAGGCTCTTGCTTCAGGATTCTTCTCTACATCAGGACTGTATTCAATTATTCTGGAAGCATATCCTTTAGGTTCTATGTTGAATCTTTTCAGGTTTTCTTTTTTTTCTGCTGGATACTTTAATGTTGAATATTCTCCATGCGGGTCTATTACAACTATAGGAATATTCTTTTCCATTATTTCTTCTAGTAGGCATCCAACAAAAAAGCTCTTACCAGATCCACTTTTAGCTAATACAGAGACATGTTTTGTAATTAATTTGTTTAAGTCTAGATACACCTTTATATTTTCTCTGTCTTCTAACACTCCTATGTAAGCTCCTTTCTTGTCTTCTTCTAGTCCTAATGTTTTTTTTATGAATTCGTCTTCTGCGTATTTTACTTCCGATCCAGGTTCTAGTGGCGTTCTCAAATTCTTCAGTATGTTTTGCTCATCTCTATATCCTAGTATATTGCATTTTGCTACAGTTTCCTGTTCTTGTTTCTCTATTTCTACTACTTGTGCTAGTATATTGTATCCTTCTTTGTGCATAACTTGTACGTACATGAATTTTTTTGCATTTTCTTTTACTAGAAAGCTAAACTGGTTTGTTCCGCTTTTTCCTATTAAATTTCCTAATATCATAGAGAATTCAGATTTTACTTTGATTTATTAAATTTGTTGTGAGTTAAAACTTAAAAAAAAGATTTATTAAAAAGGTAAGATAATTAAATTTATGAACTTAAAAAACAAGAAAAAGAGAATATCAACGATTTGATAATTTGGATAATAAATATCAACTTTTATTAAACTTTCCTTCTTATTGTAATTATGCAAATTCAGTTAGAAAAGCCTCAAACTCAAAATAAATTAATAAGAATAGATAGATCAATAAATATTCCTTTAATAGGCGCAATTCACATAGGCGTAATAGATCGGGGTTCTAATTTACTTCAAGTCAGAGCATCAACTTATTGTAATATGAAGTGCACTTTTTGTTCTACTGCAGCTAACTCTCAAGAGATTCATCCTTATAATTACGAAATAGAACTAGATTATTTATTAGAATGGATTAAAGAAGCTATTAAATTGAAGAACAATCAAGTAAATCAAATAAACATAGACTCTGTTGGAGAACCTACAGCTTATCCTAAAATTGCAGAATTGATAAGAGAAGTTAAAAAAATTAAAGGCATTGAATTTGTTACCATGCAGTCTAATGGTACTTTGTTAAATCAAGAAAAAATTAAGATGTTAGAATCTGCAGGCTTAGGTCGTATTAATCTTTCAATCCATTCTCTGGATCAAGACTTCTCAAAGAAATTATTCGGCTCTCAATATTATAACATAGAAGCAGTAAAGGCAATTTGTAAATTAATAAATAATTCCAAAATAGAGTTAAATATTACACCAGTTTATATTCCAAATGTAAATGACAATGAGATTCCACATTTAATAAATTTAGCTAAGGAATTAAATTGCAGAATTTCTATACAAAAATATGAACTATACAGGTATTCTAGAAAGGAAAAAAAAGCTAAGATGATTAATTGGTACAAATTTTACAGGAAATTAGATGAATGGGAAAATGAATTTAATTATAAATTAAAATTAGGCCCTCTTGACTTTAACATGAAAAAATCTCAAAGGATTCCATTGTTTATAAACAGAGGCGATGTTATAAGAGTTAAGGTTGTTATGCATGGATGGATGCCTAATGAGATGATAAGTGTATATAACAATCGTCTCGTGACAATAGTTGATTGCGCCAGTCCTATCAATTCTTTTGTTTCTGCTAAAGTTCTCGAAACAAGGGATTCTATCTATATTGCCAAGAAATTATAAAGTATATACGCCACCAAAACTTTTATATATAATTTTAAGCCTTAATTTTATATCCAATCATAAACTAAAGGGGGTGTAAAAAATTATGGCAAAGGGAGGAATGGTTGAAAAAGTAGGCTCTTGGGCTTTCATTATTGGTGTCCTTATAGCACTGATTCTTGGAGCTGTTAACGTTACAGCTGCTTGGGTCTATGGCCTGCTTTTGGTTCTAGGATTGTTAGTTGGCTTGCTTAATATTACAAGCTCAGAAATCGTGCCTTTCCTTGTTGCTTGCATAGCGCTTCTTGTTGCTGCTCCATCGTTGAGTGCGGCAGTCTCAGGCGCTGGCGTAGCTGACTTGCTTGGCTGGCTTGGCAGAATACTAAATCTTATTGCAGTATTCGTGATTCCAGCTGCAGTGGTTGCTTCGCTTAAGGCAATAGCAGCATTGGCACAGCACGGTTAAATTTTTCTTTTTTATTTTTTTGATTAGTTTTATATAAGAACAGCTTATTCATTTTATTATGAAAAGGATACATTTTATTGTTTCATGCAGGGTTCAGGGAGTTTTTTTTAGGGCTTTTGTTAAAGATAAGGCTCAGGATCTTGGATTGACAGGTTTTGTTAGAAATACTGAAGATAAAAAAATTGAGGTTGTTGCTGAAGGTCATGAACTTAAGCTTAAGAAACTCATTGAAGAATGTAAGAAAGGCCCTTCTTCTGCAATTATAGAGGAAGTAAAGGTTAATGTTGAGCCTTATACTGGCGAATTCAAAAATTTTAGGATTAAGTATTGATGAGAGCTGTAGCTGTTACTGTTGAGGGTTTGGAAGAAGTAGCAATATTAGAAATAAAAGAAATAGTTAACTCTAAGGCAGAAAAAATAATTCCTTCAAGAGTTATATTATCTATTAAAAATGACAAATCTTTGGCAGAGTTTATCTACAAGTCAAGAAGTATATTAAAAGCTTATCTCCTCTTAGAAAATTTTAATTTCTCTTCTAAAAAGGATATATTATCAAAAATAGGCGCAATTAAGATTCCATACTTAAAAAATTCTTTTGCAGTTCATTGTGAAAGAACAGGAAATCATGATTTTAATTCTCAGGATATAGAAAAAACAGTTGGCGGATTCATTAATAATAAATATAAAGTTAAAGCTGATTTAGACAATCCAGAAGTTATAGTATTAGTTGATATAGTTGGTAATAATTGTTTCATTGGTATAGATTTTTCAGGAATTAAACTTTCCAAGAGAGATTACAGGATTAAGCTTTTGTCAAATTCTATAAATTCTATAGTTGCATATTCTATGTGCCGCCTCTCAGACATTAAGCCAGCTGATGTTATTTTGGATACATTTTGCAAGTCTGGAGAAATACCTATAGAAGCTGCTTTGTTTTTGAAGAATATTCCTAACTGTATGCATTTGAAAGACAAGCTGCAGTTTTCTAAGTTTCTCGATGTTAAATTTAAAGATAATGTAAAAGACAAAAAATTGGGTATAATAGCTATGGATTCTTTGCAGAATAATGTAAGATCTTCAGAGATTAACGCGAAGTTGGCCTCGGTAAATAAAGATATAAAGTTTTCAAGGTTGGAAGTTGAGTGGCTTGACACTAAATTTAAAGAATTTTCAGTTAGCAAAATTATTACTTTTCCGCCGCATCCTTCAAATAATCTTCCTCAGAGTGTTGTTGAGAGGATGTATAAGGAGTTGTTTTACAACTCTGAGTATATTCTAAAGAAAGATGGTTCTATAACAATTCTTACCCCGAGAAAAGATTTGATAGAAAAATATGCTTTCGAATATAGGTTTAAGAAAGTAAAAGAAGTTAGCTTGGTTATGGGTAATAATAAGTTTAATATACTCGTATTTAGGAAGTAATAAAAAATGGCTGCTAAGGAAATTCATTGGGCAGATCTTGCTGCTGAGAACTTAATATCTTTAGAAAATAAAAAGAAATACGTTTGTGCTTCTGGAATTACTCCTTCAGGCGCTGTTCATATTGGTAATTTCAGGGAGGTTATAACAACAGACTTGGTTGCAAGGGCCTTAAAGGACAGGAAAAAGCAGATAAGATTTATTTATTCTTGGGATGATTATGATGTTTTCAGGAAAATTCCTAAAAATATGCCTAAGCAGGATTTACTTAATAAATATCTGAGAAAGCCTATTGTAGACACTCCAGATCCTTTTGATTGTCATAAGTCTTATGCAGAACATCACGAAAAAGAATTTGAAAAGAGCCTTCCAGTAGTTGGTATAAAACCTGAATTTATTTATCAGTCTAAAAAGTACAGGAATTGTGATTATGCAGAAAACATAAAAACTGCTTTGCAAAAAAGAAAAGAAATAGCAAAAATTTTAAATAAATATAGAGAAGAACCATTAGAAAAGGATTGGTATCCTGCTTCTATTTTCTGTGGAAAGTGCAATAATGATAACACAAAAATAATTGATTATGATAATAATTACAAAGTAATGTATAAATGTAATTCTTGTAATTTTGAAGAATCTTTTGATATTAGAAAAAAAGGGATTATAAAATTGTTATGGAGAATATGTTGGCCTATGAGGTGGTTCTATGAGAAAGTAGATTTTGAGCCTGGAGGCAAGGATCATTCTACTGTCGGAGGTTCTTTTGATACTGGAAAAGAAATTGTAAAAATTTTCGGATGGAAGACTCCATTTTATGTGATGTACGATTTTATTAGCATAAAGGGAAAGGGTGGAAAGATTTCCAGTTCATCTGGGGATGTGATTACTTTGAAAGATGTATTAGGAGTTTATGAGCCAGAAGTAGTTAGATGGCTTTTTGCAAGTACAAGGCCTAATACAGAATTTGCTATATCATTTGACTTGGATTTGCTCAACATCTATGAAGAATTTGACAAGAATGAAAGGTTGTATTTCGGCGAAAAATCTGACAAGCCACAGGAGATAATTGAAAAAGAAAAGAGAATGTATAAATTATCATGTATTAAAATTTCTCCCAGTTTGCCTATACAGCCTTCTATCCGCCACTTAGTTAATTTAATTCAAATTCACGAATTTAATTTAAAAAAGATAATTAGTAATTTTAAAGATGAAGTAAAAAACAGCTTTGATAAACGAAGATTGAAGAATAGGGTGGAATGTATTTCTAATTGGGTGAAGAATTATGCTCCAGAAGAATTTAGATTCAAGCTTAATTTAGAGGCACCAAAGATAAAATTAAATGAAAGTGAGAAAACAGCAATTAGAGAATTAGTTGAAGTATTAAAGAGAAAGAAGTTGAAGGATGAAGACCTTCACCAGGAATTTTATAGAATAATGCAGGATAATAAGCTTGATACAAAAAGTTTCTTTATTTTGATGTATAGAATTTTGATAAACAAAGAAAGAGGTCCCAAGCTTGCAGGTTTTATTAATGCAATTGGATATGATAGGGTTGTATCCCTTCTGAAAAATTATAACTGAAAAATAATAACCAAAACTTTATATACCAATATTATTGCATTTTGCTTAAAATACAGATTTAGGCTGTTAAAGGCTTGTTTGTATAAAAATATGGGAGGATGCTAAAATGAGCGAGTTGTTAGTTGTTAGGAGTAAAATAAAAGATGTGGCTAAAGGCATGAATGTTTCTGGAGATTTTGCTGACGCTTTAAGCGTTGAAGTTGAGAATCTTATAAAGAAGGCATGCGAAAGAGCTAAGGAAAATAAAAGATCAACAATCCAGCCTAGGGATCTATAATTTTCTTTTTTTAATTTTTATCTTAAATTCCAAAAGCTATTTATAGAAATCTTTATTTAATATGACTATGAAAGCTAAAGGTTCTAGAAGTGAGAGGGAGCTTGTTCATATGTTTAATTCTACAGGAATATGGTCTGCTGTTAGGATTGCTGGTTCTGGCTTGACAAAGGATCCTAATCCTGATGTCTTGGCAGGTAATAATTTAAGGTATCTTGCTATAGAATGCAAGGCTGTGAAGTCAACTTCTAAGTATCTTTATCCAGAAGAAGTTGATCAGATAGCTAATTTCTCAAAAAGGTTTGGTGCAGAGGCTTGGTTTGGTATTAAGTTTAATAATAAAGGATGGTTTTTTCTTAAACCAGAACAGTTAAATAAGAGTAGGTCGAACAACCTTTTTGTTATTACATTTGATATAGCAAATAAGGAAGGTTTAAGTTTTGATGATTTGCTTGGTGAGGTGATAAAAGATGGATGATATTATAAGGTATTCTGGAATTAATGATTTGTCCGATGATGAGCAGGTTATGCTTAGGTCCATTATTGAAAAGGAATTTCCCAAATTGAAGAGATATATAAAAAATAATATAGATATTATGGTTCATGTTAAAGTTTTAAAAAAAGAATCTAGGAAAAGGTATAATATAAATTTAAGGATTGATGCGCCGACTAGAGTTTTTTCTGAGCACAATCAGGACACAGAGAAGGGCGGTGATTGGGATTTGATTAAGTCTGCTCACAAGGCAGTGAAAGCTTTGGAAAATGAAGTTAAGCATAGGTTCAAGGCTGAAGATAAGAAAAAATGGAAGTTTGGCGGTATTAAGAGATTTTTTAGTAATGAATGATTTTCAAAACATTTTTTAACTTTCTCGCTGCTTTATTTTTATGCTTGAAGTTAAAAATCTAGTTAAGGACTATGCTAATTTTAGGGCTTTGAAAGGCTTGACGTTTAATGTGAAAAAGAATGAGATTTTTGGAATTCTTGGCCCAAATGGTGCTGGAAAGTCAACTTTGATTAAAATTCTTACATGTTTTCAGGATAAAACTTCAGGTGAAGTAAAAATTGATAATATCCCAATAGAAAAAAAGAACAGAATAAAACAGCTTATAGGCTGGGTTCCGCAGGAAGACACGTTTTATCATTATCTTACTGTTAATGAAAATCTTGAGTATTTTGCTTCTCTTTATGGCTTGTCAAGTAAAGAGTTTAAGGAAAAAAGCAGGGATCTTCTTAGTTTGCTTCAAATTGAGAATAAAAAGAATGCGATTGCAGGTTCTCTTTCTGGGGGCATGAAAAGGAGGCTGAGTTTTGCTATTGCTTTGATGCATTCTCCAAAATTACTGTATCTGGATGAACCCACAGCAGGCGTTGATCCTGTTTCCAGGAGGGCTCTTTGGGATGTTATTAAGGATATAAAGAATAAGGGTATAACAATACTGTTTTGCACTCATTATCTTGATGAAGCAGATTTGCTTTGTGATAGGATTGCTATTATAAAATCTGGGCAGATAGTTACTATAGATACTTCTGCTAGTATTAAGAAAAATTATGGAAAAACTTTGGAGGAGGCTTTTGTTAAGATTGTTCATGAAGCTGGTAAAACTAGTTAAGAAGGATCTGAAGCTTTTTAAGCGTGATACAAGAACCCTAATTCTTACTATAGTTGCGCCTATAATTATTTTGTTTATATTGGGGAATGTTTTCGGCCAGTCTTCTACAGAAAATTCAGTTAGTGGTATAAGCTTGGGTGTTTGTGATCTTGATAATAACAGTTTTGAGTTTAATATTTCATTGTTTAATATTATTAAGTTGGATGGTGACTGTGCTCTTCCAGCTAAAAACTTGGTTTCAGAAGGTAAGCTAAGAGCTTCTGTTATTATTTCTGAAGGATTTTCTTCTGATATTAAGGAAGGCAAAGGTGCAGAGATAATTTTCTTCGTTGATAATTCTAAGACACAAACTGCCATTGTTTCTTCTGACGCTATAAAGGCTTTTGTCCAAGACCTTAATGAGAAAATTGGCACAGAGTTTATTGATGAAGCATGGATAAGATTAAGCAATTTAAACAATAATTTAAAGCTTGTTCTTCCGCAGCTTGAATTAGCAAGAAAATCAGCTGTTGAAACTCAGAAAGATCTGGCAGATATTAACAAACAGCTAAATAAGATAAACGAAAGTAGGTTAGACAGAATATTAAACGAGATTAATAATACTTCGCCTTATTTAAAGCAGAATTTGTCTAGTGAATTAGATGATATTGTATTATCATTAAATAATATTACATCTTCTAGTTGTTTGGCAAACTCTAGCTTTTGTCCTTTGCTTGCTAATATTACTTCCAGCCTTGCTTCTTCAGCTTTTAGAATTAAGCAAAAAGAAGAGAGTGTTAATAGTCTTGATATTGATATTCTCGCAAGCCAGATTGCAGTTATAAAGTACTTTAAAGCCAATATTACGCTGCAGGTGAAAGAAATTAACAAGACAGCTTTTGATTTTACTAATGATATTATATCTGTAGAAAAAGAGTTAAGGGAAACTTCTCAGGCATTGGATGTTTATACTTCTAGGGATCCTAAAACAATTATTAGGGCTGTTAGTCTTAATGAAAATCCTGTTTTTGGAGACAGGACTTATTTTGAGTTTTTGTCTTTGGGCTTGATACTTATTCTTTTGTTGTTTACTGTTATGCTTTCAGTTTCTTCAAATATTGTTTCAGAGAGGAATACTGGAACTTTAGCTAGGACACTGCTTAGTCCTACATCAGTTCCTTTGTTTTTAGTTTCAAAGATTATATTCTTTGTAATTGTAAGTTTTATAGAATTGTTTGTGATGCTGATTGTTTCTTACTTTTTTGGTGCTCCAATGTATATATCGCTGATAGTTTTATTGATTATGCTTTTTGCTTCAGTTAATTTTATACTTATTGGCATGTTTGTAGGATCGATTTCAAGAACTGAGAATACAGCACTGTTGACTTCTCTTGTTATAGGGCTTCCTATGTTTTTCCTTAGCGGTTTGTTCTTCCCTTTTGAGATTATGCCTAAATTCATGAGATTTGTAGGCGCAAATTCACCTCTTACATTGGCTCATGATAGCCTGGAAAAAATAGTCCTTTATGGCACTAAGTTTGAATATATTTCTTTTGTCAAGCTTGTTGTATTTTCTTTAATTCTGTTTCTTGTAGTATACTTTATAATTAAGAAGAAACCAACAGCAGGCTGATTTTAATATTATACTAAATAGAAGCGGCTTTGTTTAATGAGTGCTCAAAAATAGCCTCAATTAAATTTTTTCCCCAGTCATAACATTAGAATAACATCAAAGATTTTACTTTTTACACAAAGCCAATAGAAGCGAAATGTTTTAATATAAAACAAAATACTGACTCTTACGGAATGAGTTATGTATCATATTTGGCTTTTGGAGAAAACCCGGAGGGTATAGAAGGAATTCTTGAAGAAAGTGGTTTTAAGCTTGAAGAATGGCCCTCTGAAGCTTTAGGATTGGTTATAGGAGGCAATTTAGTTGTTTACGCAGCAAAAAATGGTGTTCCGTCAAATGTTGCGCATTTTAGATTAATTTCATCAAGCTATGGTATGGAAGCAGAATTTTGGAGTCAAAGAGGAATAGGCAGTATTGCACGGCAGGCCTGCATCACTTATACTGAAGAAACAGAAGGTAGTGTATATGGATTATTGGAAAAATTAAAAACAAGATATAATTGTGCAGTAGTGGAGCCTGAATCATCTAGGCTGAAAAGAGAAGAGGCAAAATTAAGTAAAGGACAGCATAAGCAAAAAGAAGCTGTTTAGAAAGATTTTCAGATTATCCGCAATAATTACAGAAATTTGTGCTAAAGGCTTTTTAATTCTGAAGTTTAATATATTTGGATGCTCAAAAAATTATTAATTGTTTTCATGTTTATAATGCCTGTAGTAGCATCATTAAATGAGACATGCTGCCAGTGTCAGGAGAATAACACAAAATTAAGCAGCAATGAATGTTATGTATCATTATCCTTGACAACTGAAAAAAGTGTATATAACAACTCGGAAAAGATAATTTTTTACAATAATTTGACAAGTAAGAAGTATCCTTTTATTATTCAGTATTGGATTGAGGATTCTGATGGAAATATCATAAAAGAAAAAATTAACACCTCAAATATAAATGCAAAGTCTTTTACTCCAAAATTTGTCAGGCCAAAGACATTGTTATTCAAGAATGAGCTTGTTTCTATAGAATGTAATAATACTTCTGATAAGTTATATTCTGAAAAGGTGGTTTTCGTTGATGTTGACCTAGACACAGATCCTCGTATAGAGATTTCTAGTTTTTATTTAGGCATAGATAATAAGGTAAAGCTTGGCGATAAAATAAGTCCGAAGATTTCTGTTTATACAGGCAATTACTCGAATAATAATCTGACTATAGGAATTATTAATCTTACTGGTGATATGAATTTTGAATTAAGAGAAAGTTTTACAGCTTACGATTTCAAGCCTGAACTGTCTATTCCAAATGATTGTAGCTTTGATTCTGCAAATTACACATTTTATGCTTCTGCCTTGGGAGAATATGTTTCTAGGTCTTTTTTCCTTGAGAATAATTGTAAGGAGATGAATTCTTCAAATTCTTCTATTAGTTTTTCTGGTAATCAGGAATACATTGAAAATGAATCCTTGTCCGAAAGCAATATAAATCTTGCTGAAAACCCTTCTAATGAGCAGACAATTTATAGTTCAGCAAACACAAAGGCCAAAAAGCCTATGCTTTACGCGTTTATTGCTGTTGCTTTGTTCATGTTGTTTGTTCTTATGCCTAAGAGTAGTATTTTAAAGGATTTGACAAAGAATGGTATTCACAATAAGGACGATAATAGAAGTGATCGGCCATCCAGAGCCTCACGTAAACGAGGTGGCTTCCAAAGTGTTGGAAAATTTGAAAAAAGAGCCTGGAATAACAGTTCTGAAGGAAGGCTTGAGTAAAGCAGAGCTTGTAAAGTCTGATATATTTGCTTCACATTTAGAAATCGAGCTTAAGCTTGTTGATATGAACAGGTTATTGAGTTTTTGTTATGAATATCTTCCGTCATCTGTGGAGATTATAGATGCTAAGAAGATTGTCATTCCTACTAGAGAGGTTACTATTGCTCTTGGTGAAATGCTCAGGAAACTGCATGGCTATAATCTGATGCTTCACAACCTTAATGAAAAAAATAAGGAATTGTCTCAAGCTTTCGAAAAAAAGGAAAAGAAAATTTAGTCTATTGCCTTCTTCTTGATTCTTCTATAAATTTCTCAAATTCTCTTTGCTTTGGTTTCCCTTTTGCGTAGATTATGAACATTATAATTAAGAATAATAGGAATGTTATTGCGACTACGATCCAGAATGCAGTTCTGTTTTCTTTTTTGTTGTCTATTTCTTTTCTATAGATTTTAACAGGTGTTATAGTTTCATTTTTTGTTGCTTCAGGAGGGGCTTTTTCAGTATAGACTGCAATAAGTTCTACTGAAATTCTCGCCTCTGCCCCTTCTTTGCTCTTAACTACTAATTCTCCTGTGTAATTCTTGTCCAAGTTTTTATTTTTGTTTATGTCTATAGTTACTTGTGTTTTTTCTTTGGGCTTTAATTCCAGTATATTATCGGGGTTTGAGGACATTACACTTGAAATACCATTGGTAAATGTTACTGTCAAGTTCTTTAGGCTTACATTCAAGTTATTGTTTATTGTTATGTTGGCGCTATAAGCAAGTTCTTTTCTTATTTTTATTTTAATATCTAGTTTGCTTCCATAGTTGTCTGTTACAGTTATAGCATTTTCTAGACTTGTAGTTTTGTTATTAATAATTTGCGAAGCATTGCCTGTGATGTTTGTTTGATTTGTTGTATTAAGAATAGTTTCTGCACGATCCCTTAGTATGAGTATTGGCAGGGAATAGTTCCCATTTTCGTATTTTATCTGTAAGGCTGTGTTAAAATATTCTCCTTGCTTGCTGTAGATTTTGCTGTTAACTTCTATTGTCTTTGCTTGTCCTGGACTCAAGATGAATTTTTTAGTGCTGGGAACTATTATATCATCTGAAATTACTTCAATATTTTGTGATAGTCCTAGATTGCTTTTTACTGTCAAGCTGAATTTTGCTTCTTCATAGTATTTTAATTTTGTAAAATAGTATCCTGGCTTTATGCTCATTGCAGCATTTTCAGAATTTACATGTATTTTTTTCTCAAAGTTCTCTTTCATTGCAATTCCATCCTTGATATAGAATATATCTAAAAATATTATATTATAAGATCCATTGCTTAGTGAAGGAATATTAAAATAAAAGAGATAATAGCTACTGTTTACCTTTATCAGGTTTTTTGATACAGCTATATTGTATAGGTTATTGTCTGTAAATTTTAAATTAGAGAGTGTTATGTCTTTGCTTAGCTGTATATTATTTATTATTAGTTCTCCTTGTAGTGTCTCAAAATTTTTGTATTCTTCTTTGAATATTTTTATTTCTGCATCTTGTGCTGTAGAAAGTGGAATTATAAGTACAAATAATGTTAGTATTAGGATGTTTGTTTTATGCATTCCACTTTATTTCCCTTTTATTAATTTCTCAGCCTCTCTTAAGGATCTTTCAAGTTCTTCTTCCTCTTTGGATTTAACTGCTCTTTGGGGAGCTATTCTTGGCGGTGTTTGTTGCCTTGCAGGTTGTGTTTGTCTTGGCTGTTCTACTGGTCTAAATTCTGCCACTCTCCTGTAATCTTCAAATGTCTGTTTTTTCTTTTTCCTGAATAAGTCCTTTAATGAAACTTTTCCTGTTTTTACAAATTTGAAATAGAATATTGCGCCTAGAACAAGCAGAGCAGTTATTAATATTAGTACCCAAACCCAAATACTTCCCCCATTCTCTTTAGGTGGAGTTTCATCTTCAGGTAGATCTGCAGGTGTTTCTTCTGTTTCTTCTTCTTTTTGTATGCACACTCCAAATTTGCATTCTTGTCCGCTTTCGCAGTCTGCGCTTGCTGTGCATCCTTCTTGCTCTTCTTCTTCAGGTTTCTCTTCAGTTGTTCTGCATAGTTCTTCTTCTTTGCATTCCTCTTCTCCGCAGTCTTGCACTCCATCATTGTCATCATCAATATTGTTTCCGCAGATTTCTCTTTTAATGTTAACAGGTTCTATCTCTTCTATTGCTGCTCTTCCTAAGTCAACTCCATGTAAAGCAAGTAAGGCAAATGCTGTATTTCTGATGTTTCTATTCCAGCTTCCGTCTTTTCCAGCTTTTCTAAGCAAATAATCTCTGGCTCTTCCTACGTTTTCTGTTTTTTCTGTTCCATCCATTGCCAGTATTGCTAGTGATGTTACATAAGCATCTCCGTTGAAGCTTCCGTCTTGTTTCTGTTGTTTTGCTAGTTCTTCTAGAAATGATGGCGCAACGCTGCTGGATTTCAAAAGTACTCTATTTAATAATGATAAGTGAATAAGATTTCCTGGTTTTAATTGGCTTTCCATGTAGATTATTGTTCCCATGTCTTCTTTTGTAGATCCTATTTCTCCCATTTCAAGTAAGGCCCAGCTTGCAAATGCTGTTGATTCATAATCGCATGTGCTTGTGCTTTTTCCTGTCCCGTAGCAGGCATTCGCTACGATTAATTCTGTGTTCGTAACAGCTTCGCTTTTTTGTATAAAGAAAGTATTTGCATCTGGCTTGAATATTAGTGTTATTATTGTGCTTGGTATTGCGCTGCAGTCAGCTTCTATTTTTGGTGTTACTGTTCTGAGAATATTTGTATCTATTTCATTTAAATTTATGTAGTACTCTCCTCTCGCCTTTTTTATTTTATCACCTTCAAGCTCAAATGGTTTTGCAGGCCTGTTGCCGTATTTTATGCTGCATGTTCCGTCTGTGCTTGATTTTATTACCAGCCACCATTCTCCCTTGTTTCCCATGGAAATTTTTGCATCTTTGAGCCATTTAACTTCTTGTGTTACATCTTGTCCTGCCAAGTATAGTGCTAAAGTTGCTAGCGCACTATCCTTTGTTTTGCATCCTCCTTTTGGCCAGCAGTGCTGCACAGGATCTTCTGTTTTTACAAGTTCTTCAACTATTCCGCTTAGTTCTCTAGTCGGCTGTCCCAGTAATGCCATTAGCGCAGTTGATCTTTCTTGAACATCAAGGCTCTTTGTTGTAGTTGTATTGTATAGCCATTCATAAGAATTAATTAATCCTTCAACTGCGTCTTGGTTTGTATTTAATGAATTAGTATTTTCAGTGTCTTGTTCTTCATGTTCTGTTGCAGTAGCAAAATTTAAAGTTAATATTAAGGTCAGAATTATCGCTGTTATTGCTCTAGCTGTACCTCTTTTCATAATATGTTTATTCAGAGCAATTGGTTTATAAACATTTCTAAACAATATGTGTTTATGCTACCTAAAACTTACTTAAAATTTAATCCTGCGATTTTTAGCAAAGGAAAAAGAGGTTTGATATATCTGATTAAAAAAAATAATAAGAAATATGCTATAAAAATTAAACTGCCAGCATCCAGAGCAATTAACAGGATTAATATCGAAGCTGATTTTCTTAAGTTGTTGAATAGATATAATATAGGCCCAAAGATTATAGATTTTGGTGATGATTTTATTGTTTATGAGTTCGTTGAGGGTATAACTTTAAAAGAATTTCTTAAGAGTAATAATTTAGATAAAAAAATAATTAATAATATAATAAAGCAATGTAAAATATTAGATAAATTAAAAATTAACAAGGAAGAGATGCATTCTCCCTTGAAGAATATTATAATTACTAGAGATAGAATGCCTGTGCTTATTGATTTTGAAAGGTGTCATTTTACTTCTAGGCCTAAGAACTTGAATCAGTTTAGAGAATTTTTGAAAAAAAAACTTTAAGTTTATAATTGAGCGAAGATGCTGCTACAATGATTGGCTGCTAGATTATAGTTTTCTTTTTAATAGGTAAGAAGATATTTTGTGTTTTGTTGTGAATTCTTTCCATGAAACATATTTTAATTTTTCATTTTCTGGAAGAATACAAATGTTCATGTGGTTATTGAATAGTTGTAAGAATTCTTTTCTACTCACTTCTGTGTTTGGGTTTTTTCATCCATGAGAATTTTTCGAGCAGTTTCTTTCCTGTGTATCCTTTGATGAGTTTTGCTACTTGCGGTCTTGTTCTTAGTCCTATGTCTACTAGCATGTGCACATGGTTGTTGTCGAATCCTAGTTCGCTTACTTTTATTCCGTACTTTTAGCATACTTGGCTGAATAGTTGTTTGCGGCAGAATTAGTTTTACATTAATGTTATTTAATTTTTTTCTTCTCTTTCATTTTAACCATTCTGTAAGTGTAGTTTACAGGATTCTTGCACATATTGCATATTGAGTCTTCGCATTTTATTCCAATTGCTTTATAATAATTAACATTGTCACAATTTGGAGGAAGCACTTTTTTGTTTTGTCTTTTGAACCAGCTTACTTGTGCTTTGATATATCCATCTCTTAACGGTTCAGCATTTCTCTTGTTCCACTCTAGTAAGAAGTTCTCTATTTCCTCAAAGTTCCATCCCACTGAAGTCAAGAAATTACATAAGATGAATACTCCTCTTTTTCTTCCATCCTCTTTCAATCCTCTCATTAGTTTTGTTATGCACGCTGGAAAGAACTCTGGTTTTATTGCAACTTTGCTTACCTCATATCTTCTTTCTTGCTGCCTTATCTCCTGTCCCAATACACTAGTCTCTTTTTTCGCCCAGTCAAATGCCTGTATCAGCAATTCCTTTGCCTCGTCTTTTACTACATTTTCTCTGTCTAAAAACTTTATATTTACTTTTACATTCTCAATTTTAGCATCATCTATATTAAAGTCAGAAATATTTTTCAGCGGAATGCTCACCAATCCAGACTTCTCATTTATTGAATATGCGCATCTAAATAAATGTCTACTTGATATTAGCACAGAGTCTATATCCACTGCTTGGTATGGGTCAAATTTTCCATTAACTATTAGTTGATCTTCTGTTTTTCCTATGCTTTTTGCTATGTCATTTAAGCTTCCTTTGCTTAGTAGTTTTGCTGTTAAGAATTCTTGTATCATGCTTTTCAAATAACTAGATATTACTCTAACACCTTCAGGAAAATAATCTTTTATGTTTACATTATTTACTTCTTTTGGAAAAGCTTCAAATGGTATTGCAATATGTAAGCCCCTGTTTCCGGAATATTTTAATGAATAATTTTTTACATTGTGAAATTTTAATGCTTCAATTAATAATTCTCCAGTAATAAGCGAAAATTCTAAATTTTTTGAGTCTAAATCCAAAATGCAATCCCATCCAGACCGGAAGTTGTCTAATTCTTTTTTTCTAAGTCCAGCTTCTAAAATTGTAGGATCCTTCCACCGTTCCTCACTGATATGAAATGATGTCATTCCTTGTTTAACTAAGTCTTTTACATCGCCTTCAAAGTTCACTACTTCTGGCCTTATTCCTCTGAATTCTCCAAACCAAGCCTGCACTTCTCTGTCTTCAGACAGTCTTATCAGTTCTTTTTGCACTTCCTTTCTGGAATAATATTCTTTTGCATTAGCTATCAATTTGGAATCCATCTAAATGGGAGCAAAGCTTTTTGTTTAAATTGATTGTTATTGTAGAATTTCTATTCTTCAGATTTTATTTTTTCAAATTCTTTCTGCAGTTCTTGTACGACTTCTATAACAGCATTTGCCTGTTCTTTCATTTGTTGGGATAATATACTAACTTCATTTAGCTGTTTTTTTACTGTTTCTCTTGCTTCTTCTACTGTTTTTTCCACGCAGACTCCGCTGCCTACATTCATTATTAATTTTTTATTGTCCTTTAAAATGCCTTTCATGAATATTCCGCTGCCTAATGCCATTAATGTCTCATTTTCAGGCTTGACTTTTGATATGCTGTCAAGATTCTCGTCTAGTTTGCTTATGTCATGGATATGCTTCTCCAGGTTTTCTATGTTTTGATGCAATTGCTGTACCTGCTGGATCATCATCTGGTATTCCATGTATTTTTCTTTTAGTTTTTCTTTGTTCATTTTTCTTTGACATCAAATGTGCCGCAGTTTGGGCAGCAGTAAACCTCGCTATTGCTTTTGTCTTCTATGTAGTGTGATTCAGAATTGCATACGCTGCACTTTATGGTCTTATTCATTTCTTTGTCTTCTTTTCAGGTTTTTAGTTTCTTTATTTTCTTCTTTTGTTTCTTTTTTAGCTTTAGGTGCTCCGTGCTTGTGCACTTTAAATCCCATTTCTCCTAGAACTTTTCTTATTTCTTCACTTGTAGCTCCCTTTCCGACTTTTATTTCTTTTCCTAAGAATTCTATGTGTTTGAAGTTTACTTTCCTTTTTCTTGCATCTCCATCAATAGTATAATAGCCGTTTCCAAGGTCTTCAACAACAACAGCTATTCTTCCTGCATCTCTTCCTGCGAGTTTAATTACTACATCTCCTGTTTTAACCATTTCTCATCACCTGCGCTTTTTCTAGCAAAACACTTCTCATGCACTTGCTGCACAAGTTTCCTGCATACGGTCTTGAAGGCGCCTTTTTTGTTTTGCTTAGCTTTCTTATTTGTGTTTTAACTCCATGAGCAACGCCTTTTAAAACATCTCCGCATATTCTGCATTTAGGTTTTGCTTGCTTTTTTTCTCTGTAGTGTATTCTAACTCCTTTTGGAGCTCTTACATATATTCTGTTAAGTGTTCTTGATTTGTGTTGTGGTTTTGGCATTTTTATCCTTGGTATTTGTGTAAAAAGCTAAGGGTTTAAGAAGCTTTCTTTTAGTAAACCTTTAGCACTTTTCTGAATATCATGCTGAAAATAATTGATAATACAAAGTAGGTTCCAAACCATCCCATTAATCCGAAAAATTTCGGGTCATTAAAGCCTTTAAATGTATCAGTGAACCATCTAAATAGTAAAATTATAGGCAAAGCAGTATATATTAATGGTTTCATTACCAGTTCAAAGTTTTTTGGCATGTTTGCGAATTGTTGGTCTCGTAATTCTTTGCTTTTAGGATCATTTGGGGCATATTTTTTCATTTCTTCTTGCATTGCTTTTTGTTCTTCTCTTAGTTTTTTCAATGCTTCCTGGTCTGTTGTATATTTCTGAATGATTGTTAATATAAATTGCAGTAATCCTATTATTATTACATATCCCCATGTAAGGTTCCAGCTTAATATTTTCCCAAGTATTGGGTTAAGAATAGTATTTACTGCGCTTTTTACTGCAGGCACTTTGTCCCATAGAGTGTTGAATAAAAGTCCTACAATCATTAATCCTAGGAATAAGAAGAATATTTTTTTCATTTAGCTTCCGCCCATAATTTTTTTCATTGCTGGATGCATGTCCATCATATGGTGTTTTGCTATATCTTCATATAGCTTGTAGATTATCATCACTGCTAGTAATATTCCAGTTCCTCTTGACAGCGCTCCTAGCAGGTCAGCAGATGCTGCTAGTATTCCTATGAACAATCCTCCCATGACTGTCAGCGGAAATATGTATCTGTCAAGTACTTTTTCTAGTATTCTCTCATCTGTTCTAAATCCTGCTATGCTCAGTCCTGAGGATCTTATTTGTTTTGCAAGGCTTGCTGCATCTTGGCCTGCAGTTTTTACCCAGAATATTGAGAATATTAGCGATCCTAGTGCAAGTATTATCATGTAGACTAATGCTCTTAGCAGGTCCAGCCATATAAATGATCCTGTTAGTAAGTTTGTTATTATTGTTGGTCCGCTTACCCACAGCGTTAGTTCATTAGCTGCTGTAGACGATATCAGTCCCCAGCTTTGTAATAGTCCTCCTGCTAGCTGTACATTTGCTAGTAGTGCTGCTATTAGTATTACTGGTATGTTGCTTGTGTACAAAAAATTTAATGGCCATCTTACTCCGAATCCTCTTACTCTTCCGAAGCTTAGTGGTATTTCTACTTTCATTGCCTGTGCATATACTGATATTACAAATACTACTACTGTTGCTATTATTGCAGACATCGCTATTACAGCATCCTTTGGTGCTCCTGCAAGTAGTGATGTGAAGAAGACTATGAACGCTCCTATTGGTGGCTGTCCTGAACCAAATGCCCATTGCCCGACGCTGTTTAGTGGGCTGAATGCTCTTATCATTATTTCTGCAGCCACTCCTCCTGCTATGAATAAGCTAACTCCAGACCCGAATCCCCATTTTTGTACTACCTCATCCATGAACAATACTAGCAGTCCTCCGATTATTAGTTGTAGTACTAATATTATTTGGAAGCTGAAATATGCTGGTGTTCCTCTTAGTGCCGGGTCAGGTGCAAGTCCTCCCATGAATACGTACACTGCTCCTTCAAATATTATGAAGAATATTGCTGCAAATTTCTGCAGTCCTTGAAAGAACGCTCTTCCTTCATGTGTTGTAAGGTCCATTTTCAGTATGCCTGATCCTGCTAATAATTGCAGTACAATGGAAGCAGTTACTATCGGGCCTATTCCCAAGGACAATATTGAACCAAAGCTTGCTCCTAGTATTATTGATAGTTGTTCAAATCTTGCTAGTCCATTCTCGCCTAATCCATAGAGTGGTATTACTGATAATATAAAGAATGCTACTAAAATTATTAGTGTCCACTTTAGTTTTTCTTTGAATGGCCTGTTTTTTTGCTTTGGAGCTTTTACTTCTGGAAGGCTCGAAAGTATGTTATTTATTATTGACATCTTCTCTTATTATTTCACCGCCATTTTCTTCTATTTTGTGGATCGCATTTTTTGAGAATTGGTCTGCTTTTATTTTCAGCTTGATATTTACATGTCCTCCGCCTAATAGTTTGTCATATCCTAGTTTTGACAAGTCTACAACATAAGTGTTTCCTTGTTTTTCTGCTAGTTTGTCTTTGACGTAGCTTTCAATATGCTTTTGCAGGTCTTTCAAGTTTATTGTTCTTATTTTTTTGATAAGTTTTTGTGGTCTGTGGAATCCTCTTTTTCCGTAATAGTCATTTCCGTATAGTTTTAGTATTGTTGGTTTTTTCTGGTCAGCTCTTTTTCCTGATCCTGCCATTCCCTTTCCGCCTCTGTGTCCTGCTCCCCTGTGCTTTTTTTTGGAGCCCCAGCCGTGCGTTGAGCTCGCTCTCATTCTAGAATTTTTTTTTCTTTTGTTTACTGTCATTTTGGAAGATAACCTCCTGAATACAAAGCATTATCTATTCCAAGTCTTGATAATACTAAAAATGCAAATACCATTAGCCCAATGCTTAATAACATGAATATTACATAAGGTATTACATACATCAGCACTGCTGTTCTAAATCTTATTTTATGCACTTCTGCTGTGCCATATATTAGTAGTATAAGCCTGTATATTCCTGCAAGGAATCCTAATACAGGTATCCATCCGAAGATAAATATTGGTGTCTTTGTATAAGCATATAGCTGGTAGGTTTTCTTGTAATCTGCCTGTCCTTCAAATAATAGTATCCACACATAGAGTATTGCTGCCCATAAAAAGCTAAATCCGAGCCTGAAAGGATAGCTTATAATAAAAAAGAGCATTACAAAAGCTATTCCTGGTTGTGGAGTTTTGCTTATTATGTCTACGAGGTTCTGCATTCCAATTAATGAATATAGAAAAGAAATTGAGGAATTTAGTATAAAGACACTTATAAGTGTTGTAATTGTACCAAATACTAATGAGTAAATGAAGTAGTATACAAATGCATCTTTTAGTTCCTTTTCCTTGTTTATGTTTCTGAAATATTGCGTAGGTTTTGTCAATATGTCTACTGTTCTTTGTAAGATTTTCATACCATCCTCCTTAATAGCTCGTTTATTCCGTTTTTCCTGTAACCTAGTGCTCCGCCCATGCTGTACTGTTTTTTTATTCCTTGTTTTTCAAATCCGCCTCTTGGTGGTGTCAGCCTGAAGTATGTTTTAATTCCCGGCACTTCTTTTAATTTTACCTTTCCTTCCATGAATTCTTTGGAGAACTGTTCATAGTTTTTGTTTGTTTTCTGCTTCAGGTATTCTTCTGTAAGCTTTTTATTGCCTGCCATTCTGCCTCTTTTCTCAAATAATACTCTGAATGTTTCTGTGTCTATTTCTCCCCACGTGACAAAGTCTTTTAATTTTACAAGTGCTCCAGTATACCTTGGATCTTGGTCTAGTATAACGCAGCTGTTTTTTTTCCTGAGTCTTAGGAATCCTAGGCTGTCTTTGACTTTTTTGCTCATTCCTACTCCGCCTCTGACTTGGACAACTGCTATTTTTTTCATTTTAGTTTTGTACTCTTCCTTCAACAATGCCTGCCTCTTTTGCAAACTCTTCTTTGACTTTATATTTTGTTAGTTGTCTTAGTGCATAATAGCAGGCTTTTAAGAAGTTTAGTTTTGTGGATGTCTGTCCTTCTGATTTCGTGTAAATGTCTTTTATTCCTGCCATGCTGAGTATCACTCCGCATTTCCTTTCTGCTTTTAGTCCTGTGCCTCTTGGGGCTGGCATGAGTTCTATTTGCACGCTGCCGCTTTTTCCTTTTACTGTGTAAGGTATTGAGTGTGGTGTTCTGCAGTCGCACGCCCAGGATCCGCATCCTCTTGCAATTTTCACTACGTTAAGTTTTGCATTTCTTATTGCCTTTTCTCTTGCTGGAAGTGTCTCTTTTGCTCCTCCAAATCCTATTCCAACATATCCGTCTCTGTTGCCTACGACTGCTAGTGCTGAGAATTTTATTGTGTTTCCTTCAGAGGTTTTTTTCTGTGTTTGTTTCCATATGCTTTCTTTTCCTCCGCCGAATTTTCCCTTGCTTTGCCCGACTTCTATTAGTTCTGATGTCAGGTCTGGAAGCAGTTTGTCAATTATTTCAGGCTCTAAGATCCTAACTCCACTGTCAAGTATTTTTCCTAAGTCAGTCATCTCTCCTGCTTTTACTTTTCTTCCTAGTTCTGTTTTTGGCACCCACTTGTCTATTATTTGTTCTTGTGTTTTTTCTACTGCCATTTTTCTAGTATTTTATTCTTTACCTCATAAAAGTTTTTTGTCATGTCTGTTTTTGCATTTTTTCCTGTGATTCTCTCTTCACTTGGAAAGTATTTTTCATTGCATTTTACTTCTTGCTTGCTGTCTATTATTCCTTTTGCTGCTGCAAATATGCTTGATCCTTTGACTGCCCTGTAAAGTCCTATGTCTAGTATTCCTTCTTTTATGCCCTTCTTCTTTGCCCTCAGTCCGCATAACAGGCCTGTGAGGTATGCGCTTGGTGTATTTCCCTTGTGTCCCTTCCACCCGTACTTCAATAGTTCTCTGCTGTGTCCTGAAGCAACTGTCTTGTCTCCGTTTGTATCGTATTCGACAGCGTGGACAAAGATGTTATTCAGTTTTCTTCTTATTACAAACCTGGGCTTTCTTGAAATAAGTAGTGAAAGCCTTAACTTATAGTCTGTCCTTCCCTGCCTTCTCCTTCTGTACTTTAACGTGTAAGCTTTATGCATTCTTTTCATTTTTTGCTCCATAAATTATGTTCTGTGAGGTAAAGTTTTATATGCCTGGCGCTTCTGAAAAACCCTCCTTTCGCCTTGAGCCTTAGCAGTCTGTATACTTCTTTTGCTATCAGGTTTTTATCTGAGTATTCAGTAATCATTTTTCTTTGTAGTCTTATTTTATTCACCCATATTATCTTTTTTCCAGCTCTTGCTGTGTGTTTTCCTTTTCTTGAGCCAATTCCTTGCCTTTTTCCTTTTCTTTTTTGTTGAAGTATTTTTCTTGCTCTTCCTCTTGATACTCCATTTTTTTGTTTTATTAGTACAGCTCCTTCTGCAGTTAGTTTTCTTAAGTCGTCTTTTGTTATTGCTTCCTTGAAGTCTTTAAGCCTTGTAGGGTCTATCCACACTCTCTTTGTTCCTGCTTTTAGCATTCTGGCAATTATTTCTTTCCTATTTCTTAGGTTCATTCTTGTTTTCCTCAGTCTTTTCTTTCGCCTTCTTCTCAGCTTCTTCTTTGGCTTTTGACTTTTTTTCTTTTTTCTTTGCTTCTTCTGATTTTTTTGATTCAATTTTCTTTTTTATGTTATCTAGGAATTTTTCTGCATCTTTTACATTTGTCACCTTGATGTTTTTCTCTTTTGCTTTTGTAAGTATTGTTATTTTTTTCTTCAATCCAAGAGTTGAGGATAAGATTATTTTTTCATCTTTAAGGTTTTCAAGCTGTTTTAAATTTTCTACCAATATCATTTTGTCTCCCTGCCTGTCCAGTCCTTTTGCTGCCTTTGGGCTTCCATACCCTATTGAGGGCATTGCAGGATTTCCCCTGAATCCTCTCCTCATTTTGCTGTGCATGCCTCTAGGTCTTCTCCATTTCCCTTCATTTTGTGGGTATACATTAACTGTCTGCTGCTCGAAGTCAGGTTTCTTTGCCTTAATTTGATTTCTCAGTGTAACTAGCTTTTTCATTATTCTTCTCCAGGCTTCTCGAGTATGTATATTCCGTCTTGGAATATTCTCCTGTCTCTGTTTGTAATTCTTGTTAGTTGCTCTATGTTTGCAGCTGTTTGGCCTACAAGATCTTTGTCAACTCCAGTAATTTTTATTGTGTCTCCCTGGATTTCTACTTTGACTCCTGGTTTTATATTGATGGCTCTTGGAACTTTTTCTCCTAGGAAGTTCTTTACCGAGAATTTATTTCCGTCCAGGTTGACTGTCATCGGAAAATGTCCTGAGCATATTTTAAGTTTGGCTGAGTAGCCGTTTGCCGCGCCTTTAAGCATGTTTCTTATATGTGCATAGTAGGTTGCTGTGCTTGTCTTGTCTGTTTTTGTTTGCTTCAGGCCTTTTTTTATTTTTATGTCTATTTTTTCATTGTCTGCTTTAAGCTCGATTCTGGGGTTGTTGAATTCTTTTTTGACTTCACCTTTAGTTCCCTTTACAGCTAGTAGGTTGTTGTCTAGCGAAATGTTTATTCCCTGAGGCACCTCAATTTCTAGGTCGTAATTTTTCTTTCCCATTTTAGTAGCAGTAGGCAATTAGTTTTCCTCCTATTCCTTTCTGAAGAGCCTCTTTGTGTGTCAGCACTCCTTGTGAGGTTGTGACTATGAATATGCCGAATCCTTTTGCAGGGAGATATCTCTTTTCAAAAAGCTCGTAAGTTTTTTTTGTGAATGAAAATCTTGGCTTTACTACTCCGCACCCGTTTATGCTTTTGTTAAGCTTAACGTTGATTGATCCGCCTTTGGCATTGTTCACCAAGACTGCATCTTCTACATACCCGTTCTCTTTGAGTAGGTTTAATACAGACATTATAAGTTTGGAGTAAGGCTTTACTAGGCATTCTCCCTTTCCCCTTCTCTCTGCATTAAGTATGCTTGACATTACGTTTGATAATGGATCGTTCATCATTTTGTTTTTGCCTCAGCTGAATTTTTTAAATCCTATAAGTTTTGCTTGTTCCCTAAAGCAGGTTCTGCATAAGTTTATATCATAGCTTCTTATATGTGCGCCGTATCTTCCGCACGTTTTGCACTTTCTTGACCCTATTCCCATCTTTCTGGCTTTGGGTGTGTTGTGTTTTGCATATTTGTTTAATTTGGAAGGTTTTGCTTCCAGTTGCGCAAATACTTTTTTGTAGTCGCTAGTAGTCATTCTTCCTCCGCTATGTTTAGACCGAAGTTTGTTTTTAAAAACTGTAGTGTTTCTTCAGGTTTTATTCTGTGTCTTGCAGGGATTTTTTTGTTTTGTATGCTTCTGTTTTTAATTCTGAATCCTGGTCTTGCTAATGTTACTGCTACTTCAAGACCTATCACGCCTATTGCAGGGTCATATTTCACTCCTGGTATGCTGATATATTCTTCTATCCCAAATGAAAAATTTCCGCTCATGTCTATTTTTCTCTTGTAAATCTTGCTTTCAATGCCGATTAGTAGTCTTTTTAGAAGGTCTTCTGCTTTTTTTCCTCTTACTGTTGTCATGCAGGCAAGAGGCAGTTTTGGCCTTACTCCCCATGTTGGAATTCTTTTGTTGCTGCTGGTCTGCACAGCCTTGAGTCCTGTTATAGAGTTTAATAATTTCATTGCATTGTTAAGCTTGTCCCCAGGCCCTCCTACTCCTATGTTTAGTGTTACTTTTTCAATCTTGATTTCTTTCATTTTGTTCATTGTTCTGCCCCGATTTTAACTTCAGGCTTGTCTTTGCCTACTGGAAAAGCATAGTCCATTAATGTTATGTATTCTTTTCCTTCAGTTTGGATTACAACTTTTGCTTTTTCCAGGTTCTTTGCTTTGATTATCTGCTTTATTGTGCCTAGCTTGCCTACGTGTTTCCCGCCGCTTAGGAAGACTAGTGAATTTTCTTCAAGAGGCATGTTTTTTATTATTTCTTTTTTATCAAGGTCAAAGATTACTCCGTCTCCAACGTTTAGTTTCATTTCTTTTTCTTTTGCTGTTACATTTCTTCCGTCGTGAAATGTTATTTGCTGCGCTCCTTTCTTCAGTATAGTTTTCCTTACTATTTTGAGTGGTTTCAGTTTTGTTTCCTTTGCAGGTATTTCAAACAATGATAATGTCCCGTCTTTTTTGTACAGCACTCTGAAATGCTTGCCTAAAGGTATTACTTCCAAGATGTCCATTAATCCTATTCCGAATTTGTAGTCTTTTCTTATTTTTTTGTCAACTTGCACATTTCCTTCATTTAGTATTTTGTTGACTTCTTTTGATGTCTTTGCATAGTTAAGAAGATTTTTTATAACAAAGCTTAGTGGCATGCTGGCTTGTAAAGGATGTGATCCAGGCATTGGTCTTGTTACCCATTTTTGTTCTTTTCTTTCTATTTTCCAGCTCTTTGGTGCTGCTATTTGTGATAGGTGATTTTGTCCCATTTTTACTTTCTCTCAAGTGCTTTTTTTCTTGCCTTGTCCTCCATATTTAATTCTGTTATCATCAAGTTTGAGGGATGTATGCCGTAAGGAATTCTCGTGCCGTCTCTTTTTATTTGGTGTATTCCTTCAACGTACACTTTCCTGTGTTTTGTATCTACTTGTGTTACAATTCCTGTTTTGCTTTTGAACTGTCCTGTTGTAATCTTTACTTTGTCGTTTTTTCTGACTGGAATGTTTCTTTTCTTGTGTTTTGACCTTAGTTCTTTTGACAGTATTACTGACATAAGTTTTCTGGCTATATGCAGCGGAGCATTGAATAAATATTTTCTCTGCTTTCTAGGCTGCTTGCTCGCTTTCCATGACTTGCTCCATTTTGTTTTCATAGTATGCTCTTTGCTATTTTAGCTACTGCAGGCCATCTGGCTGCAACTTCCTTTGCTATTGGTCCTTTCACAAGTGTTCCTTTTGGGTTTCCTTTGTCATCTTTTAATACTACTGCTGCATTGTCTTCGAATTTCACTCTTGTTCCGTCGCTTCTTCTGTATTCCTTTGTTTGTCTTACAATTATTGCATTGACTACTTTTTTTCTCATATCTGGAGAACCGCTCTTGACTGACGCAGTTACATAATCCCCAACTCCGCCGTATGGTTTTCTTCCCTTTACTGTTTTTTCTCCCTTGAAAGAGATTAGCCAGAGTATTTTTGCTCCTGAATTGTCGCATGCTGCTAGGAAGCTTCCTTTTTGCAGTCCCTTTGTTATTCTTGCCTTCACTGCTTTCATTGTAATTTCTCCACGACTACAAAATTCTTCGTTTTGCTTATTGGTCTGCACTCAACAATTCTTACTGCATCTCCAGTTTTTATTTCCATGCAGGCAGGGCTGTGCACGTGCAGTTTGCTTTTTCTTTTTTCATACCTTTGATATTTAGGAAGATAAAATAGTCTCGACCATTCAACTACTGCTGTTCTCTGGAGGTTTATTTTGGTGACCTTTCCAAGGAAAGTCCTTCCTCTAACAGATAGTGAACCATGAAAAGCGCAGTTTTTGTCGTCGCACTCCTTGAAAGGCGCTTTTATTCCAAGCCCGATGTCTCTTGCTTTGCTGTTCATTTATCCTCCTTGATGACTATTGATTCTGGTTTGAATCCCAATTTTATCATTTCACCCTTTACTTTGTCTACATGATTTCCCTGCAGTTCTATTATGCCGTTTTTCATTGTTCCGCCGCACGCTAGTTTTGATTTTAGTTTTTTTGTTAGGTCTTTCAGGTTTATGGTTTTCTCGTCAAGCCCTTGTATTGTTGTAGCCAGCTTTCCAAATCTTCTCTTTCCAACAGTTATTGTTATTTTCTGTTCTTCTCTCGCTAGTGTTTCGCAGACGCACAAGTCTTTTGGTAGTCCGCATACGTTGCATATTTCCATAATGCTATTAAGCACCTCCAACTTTTTTTTGGTTTTGCACTGTAAGTATTCTTGCTATGGCCCTTCTTAGTGCCCTTATTTTTCCAGGATTTTCTGGCTGCGTTCCTCTGCTTGCTTGAGCCCTTAATTTCATTAGTTCTTTTTTTATTTCTAGCATTCTCTTATTCATTTCTTCTGTGCTCATTTTTTTTAGTTCACTTTTTTTCAGTACTGCCATCTTCTTTCTTTTCCTCGCTTGCTTGAACTTCCTGTTTTTTTTCTTGCCTTAGTGTTATAGAGTCTGGAAGCATAACATCAGGATGTAGTATGCTTACTTTTATTCCTACAGTTCCCGATCTTAGGTTGCATGCTTCATTAGCTCTGTCCATAAAGCTTTCTGAGATATCTCCTGATTTTTTTAAATACCCTGATAAGAATCTCCAGCTTTTTGCTCTTTCGCCAGGCACTCCTCTTCCAGATATGACTATTTCTATTCCTTTGGCTCCTGCTCTAATGCTGTCTTCTAGTGCTTTGTATGCCATTGCTTTGAATCTTTTTGGTCCGAACCTTTCAAAGCCGTTTATTAAGTTTCTGGCAACTGAAGCAGCATCTAGGTATGGGTTTTCTATTTCAACAACTTCAAGTTCAGGGTTTTCCATTTTGAATTTTGTTTTGAGCATGTCTGTTACTTTTTTTATGTTCGTTCCTCTTTTGCCGACGATTAGTCCGGGTTTTGAGGTGTATACGCTGATCTTTTCTCCTAATGGGGTTCTCTGCATTTTCACATGGCTGCAGTTCTGCCTGCCAAATATGGAAAATATGTATTCCTCTATTTGTTTTTCCCTAACCTTTTGTGCCACTATCTGTCTTTCTATCATTTGCTATCTCCTGTGCTCTTATTTCTACATGAGTGTTTTTCATTTTCATTCTTCCCTTTCTTCCATATCTTAGTCTTCTGTCTGCTCTGTCTGCTTTCGCAAATGTGATTATTAAATTTGTGTTCATGCCTTTGTTTCCTGCATTAGCTTCCAGAGTGTTCAGCAGTTTAAGGAAAGTCCTGCTAGCATTTGCTGGATACCTTCCAGGTCCTGTTCTTCCCTTTTTGTGTCCTAAGTCAAAGTTGAATCTTCTCACTTTTAATGCTCTTTTTTGGTTTGAGATGTCTTCTAGAAGTCTTTTAGCAGACTCTAGTTTCATTCCTCTTATGTTGGAGCATATTTCTATTGACATCTTGGTTGATATCCCAAGACCCCTCCCGACAACTGTGGCATAGCTTTTATTTTCCATTTTCATTTGACTGACATTGCTGCGCTTGATTTTGTTGCTCCTATTCCTGGTGCCGAGTGTTGTACTTTTTTCCTTGTCATTGCGAACTCTCCAAGATAATGTCCTATCATGTCTTCCTCTATTGTTACAGGAACAAATTCCCTTCCAGCATGAATATGTATCGTTAGACCAACCATATTGGGCATGATTATCATGTCTCTGCAGTGAGTCTTTATAAGTTTTGAAAATTTTCCGTCTTTTGCTTTTTTTATTTTCATTAGTAATTTTTTCTGCTGTTCTGTAAATCCTCTCTTTAATACCCTCTTCTCTCTGGAGTTCATGTAAGCTAGAAGTTCTTTTTGTTCAAGTTTTGCTAATTCTGTAATATTTTTTCCTCTGTAGGTTTGTTCTTTTTTCATCTTATCCTTCCTGTTCTTCTTGCTCTTACTTGTCCGACTTTTCTTCCTGGTGGCGCATGTCTCGGAGCTACCGAAGGTTTTCCCATGTGCCTTCCTCTTCCGCTTCCGAAAGGATGTTCAACTGCATTCATCGCGACAGCAGATGTGATTGGGTAAAGTTTGCCTTTCGCCCTCATGGCATGCCATCTTTTTCCTGCCTTGACAAATGGTTTTTCAGGCCTTCCTCCGCCAGCTACTGTTCCTATTGAAGCCATGCAGTTTCCGTCGAAAGCTTTTTCCTTCTTTGAAGGCATTAGTAATATGACACTTTCTTTTGTCCTTGATAATATTTTAGCAAATGTTCCTGAGGCTCTGACAAATTTTCCGCCATCTCCTTTTGTTTTTTCTACGTTATATACATCTGTTCCTATTGGTATTTCTGATAATAACATTGTGTTTCCTTTCTTGATTTCTGTCTTGTTTCCTATTGAAATGTTGTCCCCTACAGCTATGCCTTCAGGCGCGATTATATACCCTTCATCTCCATCATCATATCTTATCAATGCCAAAGGTGCGCTGTGTGCCGGGCTGTGTTCTAGTTTGGTTACTGTCCCGAATGCTGCTTCTATTTTTGGAATGTTAATTTTGTGTCTTGCTTCTCCCTTGTATCTGTGTTTAAGGCTGACATACCTTCTTGTTCCCCTTCCTCTCTTCTGGCTTGTTATTCTTTTTCCCATTTTACATTAGCCCCAACCTTGTCATTATATTTATTGCAGGGTTTTGCTTGCTTAGTTTTACATATGCTCTCTTTTGTCCCTTATTAGATAAATATGTATTTACTGAATCAACTTTTACTTCAAAGGCCTGTTCAACTGCCTTTTTTATGTCTTCTTTTTTTGCCTTCATGTCCACCACAAATAATAATTTGTTTTCTCTTTCCATCAGTCTTACTATTTTCTCTGTGCTTAATGGATACTTTAGTATTGTATATGGATCTTTCATTTCTTGTCTCCTAAAAATAATTTTTCTTTGGATAATATCTCCATTGCTTCTTTTGTCCACAGGCATTCTCGTGGTAATTCATGTCCAAGGGTTAATATTGCTGCATTTAGCTTATTGACTTCTATAATATCAAATCCTGGAATTGAATTTGCAGATTTCATCAGGTTGCATTTTTTGCTTACTACTATTAGCGCATTTTTCTTGTATCTTTTTTCTCTTCCTCTTGTTTTTCCTTTTCCAGGTCTTCTCCTTTCAACTTTCGCTGCATTTATCCCTATTTTTTCAAATACTTTTTTGAGTTCTTTTGTTTTTGATATTTCTTCAATTTTATTTTCCACAATTTTAAGCTTATTTTGTAAAGCAATTCCTGATAGTGCGCTTCTTATTGCTTTTCTTCTCTCTTTTTTGTTTATTTTTTGTGTCCATATCTTTTCTGCTTTTGGAGGGTGCGCTCTTCTTCCGCCTTTTGTTCCTGGCGCTAGCGCTCCTTCCCACCCAAACTGCATTCCTCTTTTCCACATCGTTTTTCTTGGTACTCTTGATATTCCTTTTCCGTATGATCCTTTGTAGTTTCTTCTCCTTCTGGAAAGTTTTGCGCTTACTCCTTGTCCTGCTTTTGGCATTGCACCGTATGGCTGTCTGTTGTTGTTTTCTATTACAAGTATTGCTCTTCTTACCAAGTTAGGTTCGTATTCCTCATTGAATTGTTCTGGCAGTTCTAAGCTTCCTATTTTATTTCCTTCTAAGCTAAAAATATCTACTTTCATTGTTTGCTCTCCGTGCTTACGTAAGTTAGTTCAACTTGGTTTCCTAGTGGCTTTGAATTTCTTATAGAATTTGTAAAAGTGATTAGTCTTTTTGCAGGTCCGGGCACTGATCCTTTTATTATTACATAGTCTCCTTTTACTAGTCCGTAATGAAGGAATCCTCCTTTAGGGTTGACTTTTTCTGAATTGCTGTCTATTAATATTAGGTCTTTGCTGTACTCAGTTCTTAGGTTGTATCCCATTCTTCCTGATGCCGGAACCCCCCATAATATTTTTCTTGGCCTTAACGGTCCGTAAACTACTCCCCTTCTTTTCTTTTCAGCCTTGTGCGCTTTCAATTGTGCTCCATGTCTTTTTACTACACCCTGAAATCCTTTTCCTTTTGTTACAGAGTGGACATCTACTTTTATTCCCTGCTTCATTACTTCATTTATTTTTATTTCTTTGTCTAGAAGTTTTTTTGCATATTCTAATTTTGATTTTATATCATTGCCGCCAATTCCCATCTCAAATAATTCCGGAGTTTTTTTTCCTAATCCTGATTTTTTTGGTTGTGTGTAAACATTTACTCTAACATCTGTGTATTCTTCAATTTTGCTTTCTATTTCACTCAAGCTTGCTTTCTGTTTTTTTGGCATGCTTAATTTTCTTTCCAGCTCTTTGTCTAGTTTAGGGTTTAATACTTCTTTTGCAAGTTTTAACCCGTAAGTGTCTCTTTTGTATAATCTTATTGAGTATAATTTTAGTGCTGGGCATTCTATTACAGTTACAGGCCAGACAATTTCTTCTCCTTTTGTGTGTGACCATGGCCTGCTGTCTTTTAAGGCTATATGTGTCATTCCTGCCTTGTATCCTGCAAATCCTAGTAGTGTTGTATTCTTTTCATTCGCCCATGCTTTTATTTGTGCATATGGTCTTTGAGACTTCTTTCTAGGCCAGAACTGTAGGCTGCTGTGTCTTGGTCTTCTTACATTTGCCATGTTTTATCTTGCAACTTTTACTTTGGTTTTAAACCTTTTGCTTCATGAGATTCCTTTTTAGAAGTCGACGACTTTCTGCATCAGTAGGGTAATATTGAGGATTTTATAGCTGTTTATAAATTTAACTGTATCAAACTACAGAAATAGTTATTTAGTATTAGTCTTCTAATAAAATATGGGTGTTGATGAATTTGATCCTGGAGAAATTAAGAAAAAATGTAGAGATCCAGATTTGGAAGAAATTATAGGTAGGACTGGTGTTGATTGGCTTTTCGCTGTAACTAGTGCTATGAATGGTGGAAATAATCTGTACATATCATATATTCACGAGGGTTCTGCTATTGGAGATGCCTTTAAGGTGCTTTCAGTTTTATCTTTTTCAGCTAGTGCTATTGAAATCTTAAGGGGCATACTTTCCAAAGCTCTTCCTGAGAGGGCCTATGATTTTCTCAACAAAACTTCTTCTGTTGTTGGTCTTCTTTCAGCAGCTGGCTCGTCATTGTCTCAGTTTGTAGTTCCAATGAAGCCTTTTTTTAGGGTGTTTACTCCATTAACTGCTGCTTATTATGGGTGGAAAACCTACAAACTGTTTAAAGAATATTAGCTATTTTTATATATGAATGTGCAAATAATATTATATGATTAAAAAGTTAATTATTCTAGTTATTGTTGTTGTCCTAACTTATTATTTAATAACTAATTTTACTTTAAGGCCCTCTGTTAAGCCTGATTCTCTTGATTTTGTTGAGCTTCCTTCAGGATTTAAGATTGAAGTTTTTGAGGATAACTTAGGTGGTTCTTCTGTTTCTACTCCAGGTCCGAACAAAGGCCCAAGGTTGATGGCATTTAAGGATGATACAGTTTTTGTTGCTATTCCTAGCGAAGGTCAAGTTATTGCTTTAGAGGATAAAAATAAAGATTCTCAGGTTGAAACTAGAAAAATATTTATAAGTGATTTGAACAGGCCTCACAGCATTTCTTTTTATGATGACTGGATTTACATCACAGAAGAGGATAAGGTAATTAGGGTTAATGATAATGACAAGGATAACATCGCTGACTTGGAAACAAAGAAAAATTTAGTAAGCCTGCCATCTGGAGGTCATTGGACTAGAACTGCTAAGATTATTGATGATAATTTGTTTATTTCTGTAGGTTCTAGTTGTAATGTTTGTTTGGAGGAGGACAAACGCAGAGCCACTATACAAAAATGCGATCTTGATGGAAAGAATTGCAAGACTTTTGCTTCAGGTTTAAGAAATTCAGTTGATTTTATAGAACATGACAGTAAAATTTATGCTACTGATAACGGTCGCGATTCTTTAGGAAGGGATATTCCTCCTGAAGAGATTAATATTATTGAAGAAAGTAAGAATTATGGCTGGCCAGCCTGTTACGGCAACAGAATTCACGATACGGATTTTGATAAAAAGGTCTATATCAGATATCCTTGTCTTGATACAGAGCATCCTTTTGTTGAGTTGCAGGCTCATTCTGCTCCTCTTGGTTTGGAATTTTATAAGGGTAATAAATTTCCTGAAGAATACAAGAATAATTTGTTTGTTGCCTATCATGGTTCTTGGGATCGTGATCCTCCTACTGGTTATAAAATAATTACTGTAGATCTAGATACAAAAGAAGTAAAGGATTTTGCTACTGGCTGGCTTTATGGTCCTGTTGTCAGAGGTCGTCCTGTTGGTATTATAAATTTTAGGGACTCTCTTCTTGTTTCTGATGATAATGCTGGAAAGATTTATAGAATTTATTATGAAGGCTAATTCTATTAACAGCTGTTTGTATTAAGACAAAAATTTTACTCTTTTTACTAATGAATTACTTATCTTGTGCTTTGTTATAAATTCTTTCCATGAGACATATTTTAGTTTTTCTTGTTCCGGAAGTACGCAGATGTTTAAGTGGTTATTGAATAGTTGTAGGAATTCTTTTCTGTTTATTTTCATGTTTGGATTTTTTTCAACAAATATATTAAATTTTTTTAGAGCATTGTTCTCTCTGTTTTGTATTAAGAAAACATTTTCTGAAGCAGTATTCTTTTTTGTACCATTTAACTACTGTTGAAATACTCTTCTTTTTGTTTTCATATTTTACGCTTGCTAATACGCAGTTTATTTCATTGTAAGTTATAGATTCATCTTTTATTCTTTCTTTTATATCTTTCAACTTTTCATTTTCATCTTTGATATTATTTAGAATTGTTATTATTTTATTTTTAGGGATTATTCTCCATATGCTTATCTGATTGTATTCTATTAAATTAGCAAGATGACTCCATACTGTTGATTCTTTAATGCCTCTTTGTTGCGCTATCTGTTTTATGCTTAATCCCTTCTTTAGCATTTGTAGTGTTTTTTGTGTTGTAAACTTGTAGTCTGCTGCTTCTATTTTCTTTAGGAAATTGTCATGTTTTTTAGGGTTTTTTATTTCAGTATTTGGTTCTACTGGGAAGTCTTTATTGAATTTCCTTGTTATTTGCCTTCTATATTTGTATGTGTCTGCATTAGAAACATATGCAGTCCATCCTTCAAATATTTCTATGACTTTTTCTCTTTCAACTGCGCCTTTTTCATATAATCCTTTTAACATTAAAAAATTTCTTTCAAACTTTTGCAGATTCTTTTTTCTTATTAGCTTGAATTCTGGAAATATTCTAAATCCTAAGAAATTTGTCCCGTTGCTTGACTGTATTATTTTAGATTTGTCTGGGTGTAATTCTAAGGCTAATTTTGTTTTTAAGAATTCGTCTATTTTATTTTTGTAATAATCTAACAATGTTTTATGCTTATGTAAGATTACGAAGTCATCCACATATCTTACGTAGTATTTTACTTTTAATTGCTCTTTTACATAGTGATCAAGTTCGTTAAGGTAGACATTTGCAAAGAATTGTGAAGTTAAGTTCCCTAAAGGCATCCCAATTTTTGCCGTCGCCCCCCCCCGCTGTGGTTTGCCAAGATTGTTTTTATTAACCAGATTAATCTTGAGTCATTTACTTTTTTCTTAATTAACGTGATTAATATTTCATGATTAACTGTTTCGAAATAGTGTTTAATATCTGCTTTCAAGACATAACAGTCTCTTGTGTAATTTTTTGAAACTTTTCTTTTGAAAAAGTCAAATCTCTGAACTGCTTTAAATGCTCCTTTTCTTGCTCTGTTAGCATAATTATCAAAAATGAAACTATTGTCAAAAATAGGTTCTATTATATTACATATCGCATGATGTATTACTCTATCTCTGAAGTCTGACTTGCTTATCTTTCTTGTTTTTGGATCTCTAAGGATGAAAGTTTGTAAGGGTCTTGGCTTGTAAGTGTGAAATATTATTTCAGATTGCAAATCTAAAAGATTTTGTTTTAAATCTTTTTCAAAGTCTATAACATATTGCTTCAATGTTTTTCTTTTTCTTGCTTTTTCATAAGCTAAGTAAAGATTATCGTAAGAAATAATTTGACTAAAAATATCAATTTCGTTATCCATTTTATAATCAAGGTTATTTTAGTCCCAGCTTTTGTTGTCTTTGCTATTCCAACCACACGGCCGTAGAAGTTGTCTAGATTGTAGTTGCCATTCAAACCGTTGTTGTAGTAGCCAACAAACAGCACACGGCCAGCAGAGTAGCCCTTTCACTTTTTACTATTCACTGCCGCTTCACCATTTTTGGCGTTGCGACTGTATTTTATAGCAATAATATTGCCTTAGTGAAAAGGCGTGTAGCCCAAGCCACTCCAAAATTTAACTTACTACACCGACGCATAGTAAATTAATAAGTGCTGGGACTGAAAATTCTAAAAAATAAGAAGTATAAAAGGTTTATTCAACTACTTTTACTCTGGAATCTCTAACAGGAACATATAAAGTTCCATTATGTTCAAATGCTCTTTTCTCACTTAAAGCACCAGCTACTCTTGCTTCTAATTTAGGATCCAAATTTTTTGCGACACTATGCGCCTCTGGCGCAACCCCAACCACACGGCCGCAGAAGAAGTCTAGATAGAAGCCAATCAAACCGTCTTTGCAGCAGCCAACAAACAGCACACGGCCTCTGGCTTCGTCACCTAAATCATCTCTATGCCATACGCCGATTCTGTTGCCGTAAGCTTTCTTGTGAGCTGCTAGATATCTTTCTGCGTTTTCTTGTCCGCCTAAAAATGGGACAGTTTGAGGATGTGCTAAAGCTTCGTCAACTTTTATAACACCGCTAGTTGATTTTCTTAAAGTGTCATGATCAACAACGAAAACTCTTCCGTTGCCTTCTTGGTCTAGTAAACTATAAAATTCATCTTGAGGCATTATTCCAGCACCATTAACTAATTTACCATCATCTATAGCTTTTGCTACATTTGCTGGATTGCTGAAGTAATTGGGAACGTGACCATAAACAACTACTGGTTTTCCGTGTCTTGTCTTTCCTGTTGCTCTAATGCTTGGAGTTCCAAACCATACTTCCCATAATCTGGATTCTTTATCAGCGTCTGTTCTTGCTTGTGCTAGTTCTGGCATGAATAAAGGATTGTAACCTGCATCTGCACAATCTTTAAAGGATCTGTCAACACTGTGGCTTCCTTCTGCATAAAATTCTCTAGCTTGAGAAACAACTTTTCTTACAATATCGATCACATTATTATATGCCATTGTTATATCTAAAATAGAGAAATTATAAGTTTATAAGCTTTTCTATTTGTTATTACTTTTAAGTAATATAATTAAAGCACATAATATAAAATAACAGGCACAATTAAGCATCCCATCAAGTGTGTATTTTCTATGTTAAGCAATTTAGGTATTATTCCTATAGAAGACGCTGTAATAAGAACTATCAATCCAAGATATCCTGTAAGTATTGATACAATGAATACTAAAAATATTATAATTCCAAGGCAGAGTTTTGAATAATTTATTTTCTCAATGTATTTGCAGAATAAAGAATTTAATTTTAGTGCAAGTATTATTGCTATAAATGAAGCTGTTAATGCCGTTGCTAATAATAATATTAAATGTATTTTTGTGAAATTGTTTATAAAATTTGATATCACAACAACTGCTCCGTTTCTTGCTTTGTCTATGCTGAATAATGCTATAAAGCTCAGTATCATTGATGTTGTGTTTATTGAGTTGTTTATTATGAGGTATTCTTTTGGATCTTTTGTTTTTGATATTGTTGAAGCTATTATTGTTGTGTGGGAGCTTGTTAGTCCTGGTAGAAAGCTTGTAAGTATAGAGGATATTAAGCTTATAATAGTATTTTTTGCCAGTCTGATTTTATCAATTATTATTTTGTCTATTTCTATTTGTTTTGGTATTGTTGTTTTTGATTTCAAGCTTATTATGAGTGAACTAACACCAAATAATCCTGACAACAATGGAAATAGTGGCTGTTCTAGTGTTTTCATATTGAATACAGCAAGTCCTAATATTCCAGTCAGAGCAAATAACATGAATGCAAGTGTTCTAGATTTTGATTTCCATATTATGTATGCACTTATACAAATCAATACTGTTGCAATGTAATTTTTTATTATTGGATAGCTAAGTTCTACTAAATGTATTATGAATGGTGTTAGTATTATTGAACTAACTAGTCCTAGAAAGCTTCCTATGATAGCAAGCCTTATTGCTTCTCCTCCTTTCCCCTCAAGCAGTAGTTTATGGGCTGGAAGTGCAGTTAGCACATCATCAGCATTTGGAGCTCCTAAGAATGTTGTTGGTATTATATCAAGGAATGTATGTGTTATTGCCATGCTAGTTATTGCTATTACTAAGATTATTGGTTGTGTGTAATTCAGGAGTATGGAAGACAGGGCAAAAATTAGTGCTGAAACCAAGTTGATGTGCACTCCTGGTGTTATTCCTGTTATTGTTCCTAGTATGCATCCTATTATTATTGCTAATATTATTTGTTCTATCATCTGTTCATCTTGTTTTTAGAATTAATATTTGTTTAGTAATAATTTTTGAAAAGTTTACAACAAAAACCAAAAAGATTTTAAATTTATTAAAAAAGTAATATAGAATGAAAGAAGAAATGGGAATTTATCTTGATGAAGAAGGAGATTTTTTAGAGATTTCTATAGGCAAACCTGCAAAATGTATTGCTACGGAAGTTTCTCGAAGAATATTTATAAGAAAAGATGAAAAGACAGGTGAAGTTAAAAGTATTGGAATATTAAGCTTTATAAAAAGATCTAAAGAATTAAATGATATAGAATTTACTCTGCCTATTAAAATTAGTATGAGTGCATAATCTATAATAGATTTTTTTCAATAAATTTTATCATTTCTATATTATCTGAATTTTTAAAAGCTAGATAAGCTTCTTTCACATCTCCATTGCTAATTAAAGCCATTCCAACTTTGTCTAGACCTTCTTTATTCTTAGAGTATAAGAATGACTTCAAAGCATAATTCAGTTTGTTTTTCAAAATCAGTTCATTTCCTAATTTTTCAAGTCTTTCAAAGTTCTTGGTTATTGCAAATGTTTTGATTGCATCTTCGTAGAATTCTTTTTGTATGAAATTTTCAGCAGTTTTTTCAAATTCTTTCTTTAAATTTTCAGATAGTCCTTGTGTTTGTATTTCTGACAAGTCTTTTTTTAGTAGGTCTTTAAGAATTAGTGTGTAATCTTCCATTTACACATATACTCTGGATGCTAGGTCTTTGTCTCCAAAGTTTTCTCTGATGAATTGTACCATCATTTCATTCCTTGCAGATTGAAATGCCCTTAATGCATTTGAAAGTAGTCCCATCTTCATGAATTCTTCTCCTACTCTGTTTAGCTTTTCTGGCTCTCCTGCTAGTTCATAGGCTTTTGCTGCATGTAAGAATTCTTTTTGTGAAAAGCATTTCTCTCCTATGCTTAATAATTTTGTTTTGTTGTCTAGTGCGCTGAATACTTCAATTGCAAATTCTAGTTTTCCTTTCTCCAGGCAGTAATCCCCGACTTTGTTTAGCTTGTCTTGGTCTCCTACTGCCTTGAATGCTGCTATAGCCTCTGCTAGGTGTCCTTCCTCCAGGCACTTTTCCCCTGTCCTTAGTAGTTTGTCTTTGTCTTCTGCTAGCTTGTATGCTTCTACTGCATGCCCGAATAATCCCATTTTTGCATGCTCGTCCCCTATAGCAATAAGCCTTGCTTTGTTTCCTGTCATTTTGAATATTTTTATTGCTTCTAGTACTTGGTTTCTTTTTAGGTATTCTTCTCCTGCTGCATTTAGAAGTTCTTTTTTCTTTTCTTCGCTGAACATTGACAAGTTTGCATTTTCCAAGCCTTTCTTCATTAGTGCAGGTATAATTTTGCTGAATGGGTTTTCATCTGTCTTTGCAGAGTATTCTTCTACCATTCTAGAAACGTCTCTTTTTATGTAATCAACCATTATAGCCTCTTAAAGAGGTAAAAGCCTTTACTGATTTAAATATTTATCTGTGGTTTAATAGTAATGTTATTTCATATTAGCCAAATACTTTTATTGTTTCTGCATTTACCTGCAGCTTACCTTCTCTTATTGTTAGTTTTCCCTCTATTTCTGCTATGCTTCCCTTTTTTGCATAGATATTTTTGCTGAAGACTACAACATCTATTTTTCCTGTATTGTCTTGTATTTCTATTAATTTTATTCCTCCGAGAGAGTTAACGCTGTTTACTATACCTTTTATTTTTACATTTTTTTCTATGCTATTTTTGTCAAGTTTGCTTATGTCAGATTCTTCCAGACTTATCACATTTCCAAGTATAATTATAGTGCACAATCCAAATACTGCCGCAATTATGCTTATCTTTAGAAGTATTTTGTCATTCATGGCTTTAATTGGGAATTTAATATTTAATACTCTTTGCAAGCTTTTTCTGTATGTTTTCTCTTTTTTCTGTAGAAAATTTTATTAATAAGTCTTTCTCAGTCTATTTATGGGTTTTATAATTAAAAATAAGAAAGAAGCCAGTGAGCTTTATGATAAGGAAATTGCTGCTCCTTCTGTTAATGAAGAAAATGAGTTATTAAAGAATAGTTTGAATTATCTTAAAAATGAGCTTGGCAAGTTCAAGGAGCTTCCTTTGCTTGTTTGCGAAGCTAAGAAGGTTATTAATAACAAGGTGCTGATTAAGGTTCCGAATGGAAGTCATTTCCTGGTAAATACATCATCCAATGTTGTTGTAGAGCCTGGTGATACTGTCTTGGTTGAGCAGCGTTCTCTTACTGTGGTCCAGAAGTTTGATAATTCTAAGTCTTTTGACATTGAGGATTTCATAATTGTAGAGAAGCCTGATATTAGCTGGGATAATATAGGTGGCTTGGAAGAGCAGATAAAGGAAATAAAGGAAGTTGTTGAGTTGCCCTTGCTTAAGCCGGAATTATTTAAGGAAATAGGTATTGATCCTCCTAAGGGAATTTTACTTCATGGTCCTCCTGGTACTGGCAAGACTTTGTTGGCAAAGGCTGTAGCAAATAGTGCTAATGCTACTTTTATTGAGGTTGTTGGCTCAGAGCTTGTTCAGAAATTTATTGGTGAGGGTGCAAAGCTTGTTCGTGACATTTTTGCTCTTGCAAGGGAAAGGGCTCCTTCAATTATTTTTATTGATGAGATAGATGCTTTGGCTGCTGAGAGGATGAATATTGGGGTTTCCGGGGAAAGGGAGGTGCAGAGGACATTTATTCAGCTTCTTACAGAAATTGATGGTTTTAATAATTTGGACAATGTAAAAGTTGTTGCAGCTACAAACAGGATTGATATTTTGGATCCTGCTTTGTTAAGGCCTGGAAGGTTTGACCGTCTTATAGAGATTCCTCTTCCAGATGAGAAGGCTAGGCTTGATATTGTTAAACTTCATAGTAATAAGATGAAGACAGATGATCTGAATTTTGACGAAATAATCAGGAAAACAGATGGCTTTAATGGTGCTGAAGTGAAGGCTGTTTGTACTGAAGCAGGTTATTTTGCTATTCGTGAAGAAAGAAAAGTAATAAACTCAGATGATTTTTTCAAGGCTATAGACAAGATTGCTGGTGTTAAGTATGAAGATGATGAATACCTTGGAATGTTTGGTTAGGCTTTAGTAAAGTTTTTAGAGCTCTCTATGTTTTTTATTGTATGAAAGTTGATGATCGCTTAGAGGAATTAAGAAAATTTGGTATTGAGCTGAGAACAGATATTAGCAGGTCTGCAAGGAAAAAGACTAATTTGGTTTTTGCTAGATACGATGATGGTAGCCTGGAATTTCGTTCCGAAATGTTTAAGAAGAATACTTATAAAAATGATGGATTGATGAAGAAGATTCTTGAAGCACAAGGAATTCCAACAAGAGGCATGGCTGGGATAAACACTGAAATACATCGTATAAAAACAGATGATAGCAGGGAATACTATTTTGAATATCCTGCAAGATTTTACTTTAATATAAGGTGTAAAGATAGATATTTATAGTATAAGCCAATAATTAAATTATATGAGGCTGTTTGTTGCTTTGGATGTTGGCAGTGATGCTAAGGATTATTTGTTTAGTCTAAAAAAATCTGTAGGTAATTCTTATGCTAAAATTAATTGGGTTGCAAAGAAGAATCTTCATCTCACTTTAAAGTTTATTGGCGAAGTTCCAGACAGTGATGTAGTTAAGATTAAGGCAGCTCTAAAAGAAATAAAATTTGAAAATTTTAAATTATCTCTGAAGAGCTTGGGTGTTTTTCCTGATGAAAATTTCTCAAGAGTTTTGTGGGTTGGCCTGGAGCCTGAAGTTTATGTTATAAAACTGCAGAAACTAATAGATGAAGCTTTGATAGGGTATGGCAGGCAGGAAACTGAATTCAAGTGCCATCTTACTATCGGAAGGATAAAGGTTGTAAAAGATAAAAAAAAGTTTTTAGAAACTATAAGAAAGATAAAAGTTGAGGAATTAATTTCCAATGTAAATAATTTCAGGCTGTACAAGAGCACATTGACAAAAGACGGTCCAGTTTATGAAGTTTTGGAAGCATATTCTTTAGAATAAGAATGTTTATTAATTTAAATTTTTTAATATAAATTTTAATGGGAAACATTTCTAGTCATTTAGTTGGAAGCTTGTTGCATTTTAGGCATAAAAGAGGAATGCGAAATGGAAGAGCCGAAGGTGCAGACGGATTGCTATATGGCAGAGCAGTTGGTGGCAGTTTGGTAGAGAGGTTTGGATTAAATAGAATAGAGGCGGAAACTGTAGCAAAAATATTATTTGAAGCTTCTTGCGAAGATATTCCCAATCTAGAAGACATTAAAGCAGTGACTTTAGACCAGGCAGTCAGATCACATCAAGATGATTGGTATTTTGAAAATATTGAAAGAAAAGTAGGAGAGCATGAAGTTTTATTTTTAGAAACATCTTATGTAATAAGCGCGCCTTCAGAAGATAAAATAAGAAAAGCTGGAGAGGTTGTTACATCTGGAAGATTATACAGGTTGGTAGTGTTTTATAATTGTCCTGATAATGAAACTCAGGAGTTTGCAAGAGCTTTCGGAGGATATATAAGAAATATGGTGGAAGGAACCGTCTTAAGAGTCAGAGAAGAATTTGGTGTAAGAAGATTTAGGCCATATGATGGTGTAGCTGTTAAAGTCGTAGATAAACTAGATTTAGGTAAAGAATTTTCTAATACACCTCCAAAGTCATTAACAGTAATAGGTTTAAAAAATCATCATTTCTCATTCGATAGCGTTCATGATGGAAAATTATACGCCGTAAATGTTAAAGAATATAAAGAATTAATAAGAGATAGAAACTGAACTAAAAATAATGTTCATCAATAATTTTTTTGATTTCTTTTGCTTTTATTTTTCCTATTTTGTCAACTTCTATTAATTCTTCTTCAGAGGCATTGAATATATTTTTTACATTCTTAAATTTATTTAGTAGATTTTTAGCGATTGTAGGCCCCACTCCGGGCAGTGATTCAATTATGTATTCCTGCATTTCTTTTGTTGTCAATGGCTTTCTTTTTGTTAGCAGGCTTATTGGTTTTCTTGATTTTTCGAATTTTGAGCTTATGACTTTTATCATTTTTGCAGTGTCCCTGAAACTTCTTGTCGTGATCATTGGCACTTGCATGTCTAGGCATATTGATGCTATCATCCCTCTTATTGAATTTGGATGAAAATTTCTTAATGTATACACATCTTCAGTTCCTTCTAAGATTAGTAATGGAAAATTAAAATTTTGTTTCAATAATATTAACTGGTTCACAAGTCTTTTATCTATTATTGAATCAAGAAAGTCTTGTGTTGTCTTCCTTTCTATTCCTATTGTTTGTAGTTCTCCTGCTTCTGTTTTTACTTCTAGTACAAAGTCTGCTATAGCTAATTGTTTTACATCTATGTCTAAACCAACTTTTGCTAGTTCCTTTATCATTTGTTTGTTTTCTCTGTGGTCAACTATTATTTTTGTCATTTTTTCTAGAATTTGTTAAGTTCTTTTTGTTTTGTCTCCTTTTTGGCAGTTCCTTTTTCTTTCATTCTATATAGTATTCCCTTCATTCTTGCTTCGTCTTTTCTTGACTTCCAGTAGTAAGCAGCGTCCATTGTTCCTTTTGTTACTAAAAATATTACCTTTCCAGATTTTATTCTTCCAACTCTTCCTGCTCTTTGTATTTTTCTTATTGAAGATGGGGTGTTGTCATAGAATATTGCTACATCAGCTTCTTTTATGCTCAGTCCTTCTTCGCCTATTGAAGTTGTTATCAGGCAGCTGTATATTCCGTCATTGAACTTTTCTATTGTTTCTATCTGTTCTTTTTGTGTCAGTCCTTCTTTTTGCCCGACAAGTCTTGTTGCTCTTATTCTATTGCTGTTCAGTAAGTTGAATATATTGTCTACAGTATTTCTGTAGGTTGCAAATATTATTATCCTTAAATTATTGTTTTCTTCTAGTTCTTTTTTTATTATATCTAGCAGTTTGTTGAATTTTGGATGTTCAATATTATTGTTTAGTAGCTTTTCAGTTTCTTCTTTGGCTTTTATTATGTTAGGCTCTGCTAGTATTGTTTTTGCAGCTTTGCTTGTTTCTGAAGCGAGTTTTTTCATAAAGTCATTCAATGATTTTAGTCCTTGTGTTTCTATTGTTTCCAGCATGTAGCTTAGTTTTAGCAATTGTGCCACTAATGAAATCCCATAGAACGCTGCCCTGTTGTTTTTTCTTATTTCATTCTGCATATATTGCTGAAAGAATATCAAGTCTCGTTTGCTTATTACTGATGCAGGTTTTGACAGCCCAAAGCCTTTCAGTTTTTCAAGCCTTTCTTTGTAAACTTCTTTTATTAGTGAATGTATTTTCTTAAACTCTTCTGGAAATTCTATTTCAACATACTGTATTTCTTTTTTCTGCACATGTTCTTTTAAATCCTCATCCTCTTCAGATCTTATTTCTACTGCTTCTATTCCAAGATTAGTGCATATCTCATCTATCTTAGCTTTTGTGCTTCCGGGAGATGCAGTTAGTGCTAATATTTTAGGATTAACTGATTTTTCTAAGTAGTTTTTGGAAACAATTGTGTTTGCAAATCTCTGCCTTGATCTATGGCTCTCGTCTATCACTAACAAGCTTATATTTTCTAGGCTGATTCTGTTGTTTTGTATATCCTCACTTATTGTTTGTGGTGTTGCCACTATAATTTTTGAGTTTTCATAATGGCTTGTTCTTTTGTTTGGGGAGATTGTTCCTGTTAACAACACAACATCTTGATTGCCTATTTCCAAGCAATCTTTGAATTCATTTGCTATTTGGTTTGCTAATGGCCTTGTAGGAGTCATAACTATAATTTTTGATTGCGGATAATTGCTTAGTCTTTCTGCTGCTAGCATTATTGCAATCTTTGTTTTTCCAAGCCCTGTCGGTATGCAAACCAATGTATTTTTTTCTTTGCATGTATTAAGAATATTCTTCTGGTATTCTCTTGGTGTAAAATTTTTTATCTGCATAATAATAGTAAAGAAAGAGAATATTTAAACTTAGTTGTATTTCTTGTAGTATTCTGCTTTTTTTTCTTGAAGTTTCATCCTGCATGCTCTTTCTTTCCAGTAGACTGCATGGGACGCTTCTTTCTCAAATAATGTTAGTGCAATCCGGACTCTGTCATCTTCTTTTAGTCCTTCATCTCTTGTTATTTCTTCAGCAATTTCTAAAAATTGTCTTAATAATTCGACATTATAGGCTCTTGCTAGTAATTCAACTTCGCGCTCTTCTTCATCGTTTAATGTTATTTCTTTCCAGTATTTTCCCATTTGGAACATTTTGTGGAATGACATACAATTTTATTAGGGTTTAGAATTAAAAAATCTTCACCTTCTTTTTTCGAAAAGTTTACAGAAGTTCCCCTATTTTTTCTATATGTTCTGCTATTCTGTTTCCGTTGTCTGTTAATGCTATTGTCTTTATTCTTCCATGCTTCTCAAATGTCACTAGTTTTGCCTTTTCCATTTCTTGCAGTATTTTTACAGCATGAGAATAAGTGCAGTCTACTTCTTTGGCTAACACTGACCCGTACCTGTTTTTCTGACTCTTTCTCAAAGCCACCAGTATCATGGCAGGCTTTCTTCTAAAAAACACCTCAAATATGTCTGACTGTTTTGGTTTTACTATCACCTAAATACCCCCCTAAAATTATACACCTTTTTTCTTACGATGTGTATATAATAAAAGCTACTATTTAAAGCTTTTTATTAATAATATATTTTGAAGGCAATATTTTTTGTTACTATTAAGAAATTATTACTTGAAATGCTTTTATAAAAAAGTTTATAATCTAATGATTAGCTTCTTTGAATAATGCTCGATATTAATTTCATAAGAGAGAATCCTGAAGCTGTAAAAAAAAATATTGCAAAAAGGGGGGAGAAATATAATCCTCAGCTAGTTGATCAGTTGTTAAAGTTGGATAAGGAGTGGAGAGAGCTTAGGGGAAGTGTTGATTCTTTGAGGCATGAAAGAAATAAATTGACTTTGCAGATTACAAAGTTATCCAAAGAAAAAAAAGATATATCAAAATTAGTTACAAAAGCTAAAAATTTGCCAGATGAGATAAAAAAATCTGAAGTAATATTGGAAGATCTTAAGAAGAACATAGAATTAGTTCATTTGAGCATTCCTAACATGCTTGACAGTTCTGTTCCTTTGGGAAAAAATGATAAGGATAATGTTGTTAGAAAAAAATGGGGTAAAGTTTCTAAAATTAAGTTTGAATTGAAAAATCATGCAGAATTATTGGAAAACTTAGGATTGGCAGATTTTGATGCAGGAATAAGCAACTCTGGCCAGGGTTTTAATTATCTTAAGTCAGACTCTGCATTGCTTGATCTGGCTTTGCAGAGGTATGGTGTTGAATTTTTGCTGAAGAATGGTTTCATTCCAATCGTTCCGCCTATTCTTCTTAATAATAAAACTTTATTAGGAGCTCTTAATGGCTTAAAGGATTTTGAGGATGTTGTCTACAAAGTAGAAAATGAAGACCTATATTTGATAGGCACTGCAGAGCACTCTTTGGTTACAATGCTGAAGAATAAAACTTTGAACAAGAAAGATCTTCCCATGAAATTTTTTGCAGTTACTCCTTGTTTCAGGAAAGAGATTGGAGGCCATGGTATTGATATGAAGTGGCTGTTTAGGATGCATCAGTTCAATAAGGTAGAGCAGGTAATTTTCGCAAAGCCTGAAGAGTCTATGAAAATGTTGAATTACATGCAGGGCTTGACAGAGAAATTTTTTCAGAGCTTGAAAATTCCTTATCGTATTGTCGAGATATGTTCTGGTGATTTAGGTGCAAAGTTCGCTAAGCAGTGGGATATAGAAGCATGGTTCCCGAGACAAAATGAATATAGGGAAGTCACTTCTGCAGGTTCATGCACAGATTATCAGGCTGTTGCTTTGAATATTAAATATATAGACAAAGATAAAAAAGACTATGTGCATATTTTAAATAATACTATGGTTGCTACTTCAAGGGCGATGGTTGCTATTCTAGAAAACTATCAGCAGAAGGATGGTTCTGTTAAAGTTCCTGCTGTTTTAGTAAAATATATGAATGGGAAAAGATTTATTGGAGGTAGGAAAAATGAGAGAAAGTCTGGCAGACAATAAAAAGATTCTTAATGGTATATTAACAACTCTTAACGGCCTAGAAGATAATGTTAAGAAAGGCAAAGCGCCGTCTCCCGTAGATATTATTAATATATTAACTGTGATAAATTATGCTTTATTGGATGTTATAGAAAATCTTGAAGAAAATGAATCAGGATTAGCAACAGTTAATCATCAATTAGCTTTGGACATTGATAAGTTAGATAGAAGAATAAAAGCTTTGGAGAAAAAATAAGATGGTAAGCAGAAAGCCTTTATCACAGGATCCAGATTTTGAGGAAGGAGAGCATGAAGGAGATATTTATGATGAAGAAGGTCGTGAAGAATTACAAGAATCTGATGAAATAAATGAAGTAGAGGAAGGATTTGTAGAAGGTTTTGAGGAAGGAGAGCATGAAGCCAAGTGTGCTGAATGTGGCTCTGTTCTTGTCGATGATAAAATTATTCAGGAAGAAATTGATGGTCACAGTTATAATTTCTGTAGTAATGATTGTGCCTTGGCTTTTGAAGCTGGAAAGAAAAGAAAGCAGGGTAAATTAAAAAAGGCTTTCAAATAAAGTCGGGAACCGAATTATTTATTTCTTATTATGCTGTTTTGCCTTGAAGTAAATCTTCTAAACTGACTCCAATTTTTTTCGCGACTGACTGTGGCCCTGCCACTTCCCCGACAAAACGACCGAAGTTGTCAAGATCGATGTAGCCGTCCAAACCGTAGCCGTAGCCGCTGCTAACGGACACCAAACTGCCTCTATCAGCTTGACCTTCTTGAACACTTAAACTAATGTAAGGTTTCTCTACTCCTTTCTTGATTAACATTTCAGCATAAGCTTCTGCTCTTCTTTTTCCGCCTGAAAGCATTATTGCTCTCGGATCTTTAACCCATTTAGCTAATTTCATGTAATCATTAGGTAAACTTTTGAATAAACTAACATCTGCTACTACTCCGAATTGTTCTTCTAAGTCTTGGTCTTGGGTTTCTCTTAAGAAAGTTTTATAATCTCTTAATCCTTCTACTTTTCTTTTTTTGAAAGCTTGAACTTCTTGTTCTGTTAGTTTTGCTCCATAGTTTACAAGTCCTTTTTCAATAGCGCTTTTTAATCTTTGATGATCTGGTAAAGGGTGATTTAAACCGTGAACTACAATAACTTTATTTCCGACATTGTAAACTCCTGAAGCTGTAGTGTACCAGTCAGTCCAGATATAATCATTAAAATCTGGACAGTCATTTCTTAAATCCAAAACTCTGGGAGAAGTTACTGGCTTCAAACCTCTAGCTACAGTATCTCTTAAAGCATTAGCAACACCGTACTTGCTGTCTTTTAAGTCTTCAACAATTTCTCCAAAAGGTACTGGAGATGTTCTGTTTATTTTACCATCAATTGTGATTATCATTTTTAACCTGTAATTTGGAGTAAATATACATTTTATAAGCTTTTCTATTGTTATTACTTAGAAGTAACTATTAAAAATAACCTAAATTTAATAAGTTCGCTAAATATACAATCAATATGAGCCACAAAAAATTAAAAATTTTAGCAGCAAGTGATATACATGGAGATTCTTCTCAAGTTAGAAAGCTAGCTGAAAAGGCAGAAAAGGAAAATGTAGATCTGGTAGTATTATGCGGAGATATAACAAGCCCATTGCAAACAAAAGACATTATCAAACCATTCAAGGATAAAAACAAAAAAGTCTTGTTAGTTCACGGTAATCATGATGGAATTCTGGTAGGTGAATTATTGTCAGAATTATATAAAGTAAAGAACCTGCATTCAAATACTGCAAAATACCAGCATGTAGGTTTGTTTGGTTGTGGTGGTGCAAATGTTGGATTGGATGCACTTTCAGAAGAAGAAATATTTGAGACTATGAAAAAAGGATTCTACTATGTTAAAGACTTACCAAAGAAAATAGCTGTCACTCATGTGCATCCTGATGGAACTGTCGTAGAAAAGATTTCTCCAGGTTTCGGTTCAACTGGCTTAAGAGAATTTATAGATAGGTATCAGCCAGATTTGGTTTTATGTGGTCATGTTCATGAAGCTGCTGGTGTTGAAGATTTAATTGGAAAGACAAAAATTATTAACGTGGGCAGAAACGGAAAAGTCATTGAAATCTAATTTACTGTAAAATTTATTCAGCAAATATTGCACCAGACAAAAGCTTTAAATATGTATGCATATACTATATGTATATGGTAAAATTAATTAGTCTGTCAGAAGAGGCATATAAAGTGTTGAAGCAACTAAAAAAAGATAGCATGAGCTTTAGTGATACAATTTTAAAACATTTAAACCATGAAAGGAAAAATAAAACTGAAGACCTGGAAGGTTTGATAAAGTGGATTAAAAGTATAAAAAGTGTAAGTAAAAAAGAAAAGATATCAAAAAATGTTGACGAAATAGTGTATGGTATAAAAAGATGATAGCTGATACATCATTTCTTGTTGCATTGTTTATAGAAGAAGATGAGCTTCATGAGAAATCAATAAATGAACTAGAAAAGAATAAAAAAGAAATATTAATTACTGATAGAATTCTTGAAGAAACATTTACAGTTATTTGTTATAAAAAAGGAGTAGATTATGCTTTAATGATTTTTGAGAAACTAAAAAATAATAAGGACATAATTTTTTATCAGTTAAGTGAAGAAGAAATTAAAAAAATATATGAAATAATAAAGAAATTCAGAAAAAAATTAAGTTTTGCAGACTACACTGTAATTTACTTGGCATTAAAGGACAATGAAAAAATACTATGCTTTGATGAAGAACTAAATAAGACAATTAATTATAGAAGAAGAATACAAGATTAAAAAGTTTGATATTAAAACTAACAATAATACGATTATTCATGGAGTTATTTACATAAAAAAACCTTCTTTTAATTATACTAAAGAACTGAAAAAGAAAAGTAAACAGGAAGAAATTAGAAAATTAAAATTATTGAGAAATAAAATTTACGAATCTTTAAGAATGAATAAAATAGACTTAGTTATTATGAAATAAAATATAGGTTATTAACTTCGAGGAAAATTGTTGTTAAATACCAGGTTGAGATAAAAGAAGCTGGATTAATACCAGCAATTGTAGAAGAGACAACAGACGAATTTCCTCTGGAAATTGAAGTTGAATTTTTGTAAGGAAAATTTATAAATGATGTATCTTTGTAATTATAATGGCTAATATACTAAAGAATAGGCATAAATATTTTGTTTCAATAGAAGATTTGAATCCGTATAGATTTTTTATTAAATTGGATGATTCTTTTAATGAATTGATGTTTAGTAAATTAGTTTCCAAGTATCCATCAATGAAGGAAATTTCAAAACAGTTAGATGTTTCTTTGAGTTCTATTTATTCTTGGAAAAAATCAAGACAATATCCATTATACATAATTTTACATATTTTAAAGGAAACGAAAATAGAAATAAAAAAATTAGAACATACTATTATTAGTATAAAGTCTGGATTTAAAACTAAAAACGGCGGTGGGGGTGTTAGTCAGGCCATATTTCCGGTGTTTCCGATAAATTTTTCCAAAGAATTATTTAGAATAATCGCACATACTTTTGGTGACGGTTGTTTAAGTATAGCCCAAAATGGAAATATAACTCATGCATACTATAATCAAGAAAAATTGTTAAGAGATAACATTAAACAGGATATAAGAGTTGTTTTTGGGAATATAAATCTTAATGAGGGTATAAATAAGACTACACCCTTCGTTAGTATACCTGTTCCTATTTCACTTATTTTATTATCAAAGATAAAAGTATTTAATGGTACTAGATGCATTATTCCTGACTTTATCTTAAACTCAAAAGATAATGCTTTTAAAATAGAATTTATTAAATCAATTTTTGATGATGAAGCCCATGTAAGATACGATCCACCACACAGAAGAGTAGAACTTGCTTTATCTAATGAACTATTTTTAAAACAAATTAGAAATATCTTATTAGAATTTAATATAGGAACTACTAATATCTATTATTATTTAAACCGTGATGGATATCATAAATATTATTTTTATATAAGAAATTTTCATAATATAAAATTATTTTATGACAAAATTGGATTTAATCATCCTAAAAAGTTGAGAGACTTAAAAATGATAATTTCAAATCCCGGTAGAAAGCATTATGCCACTGGAGAAACTGAATCTTTAATAATCTCCAATTTGGCTAAAAAACCTGGCTTATCTAAGGATCTTTCCAGAATTTTATTTAGGAATAAATCAACAATTAATTATTGGTTATATAAATTAGAAAATAAAGGAAAAGTTAAAAGAAATGGGTTTAGAAAGCTTAAAAAGCGTTCTGAAATTATCTGGGGTTTGAAATGAAGGGTAAATATGAACTTGTGATATGTGAAAAGCCAAATGCTGCATTAAAAGTAGCAACAGCATTGGCAGACAAAAAAACTACTAAAAAAGCAATAAATAAAGTCGCTTATTACGAACTTGAACACAATGGGAAAAAGATAGTTGTAGGCTGTGCCGTAGGTCATTTGTTTAATTTAGCTGAAAAAGACAAGAAAGCCTGGACATATCCTATATTCAGTTTTGAATGGAAGCCTTCTTACGAAATAAATAAGGAATCTAAATACACAAAATCATACATAGATGTTCTAAGTAAGCTCGCTAAGAATGCTGACGAGTTTACAATTGGGTGTGATTATGACAATGAAGGTAGCGTCATTGGATTTAATATTATAAGATTTATATGTAACAGGAAAGATGCTAAGCGTATGAAATTTTCCACGCTCACTAATGATGAGCTTGTTGAAAGTTATGAGCATGCAATGCCTCACCTGGATTTTCCTCAGATTGAATCAGGTGTTACACGCCACAGTTTAGACTGGCTTTGGGGTTTAAATCTTTCAAGGGCATTAACATTAAGCATAAAAAATTCAATTGGAATGTTTAAGATTTTAAGCACTGGGAGAGTCCAAGGTCCAACTCTGAAAGTTTTGTATATTAGAGAAAAAGAAATTGAAATTTTCAAGCCAACTCCATATTGGGAAATAGAGTTATTGGGAAAGACAAATAAAAATGAAGAATTAATAGCTTGGCACAAGAAAGGAAAGTTCTGGGACAAAGCCAGAGCAGATGATGTAATGAAAAAGTGTAAAGGTAAAAAGGCAATAGTTTTAGATATAGAAGTAAAAGAATTCAAGCAAAAATCTCCTTTTCCATTTGATTTGACATCTTTGCAGATTGAAGCTTACTCGACGCTTGGCTTAAGTCCTCAGAAGACATTAGACATTGCTCAGGATCTTTACACAAATGGTTGGATATCTTATCCTAGGACATCATCCCAAAAATTGCCTGCAGCAATAGGCTATAAAAAAATAATTTCTAAATTAAGCAAAGTATTTGAAAAAGAATGTAAAATATTGTTGAATAAATATGAGTTAAAGCCTAATGAAGGAAAAAAGGAAGATGCTGCTCATCCGGCAATTTTTCCAACAGGAGATTTGCCAGATAAATTGGAAGAAAAGTCTCATGGTTTGTACGAGCTCATAGTAAGAAGATTTTTTGCCACATTTGGCGAAGATGCTATAAGGGAAACTATGAACATTAAATTGGATGTTAATAAAGAAATATTTGTAGCAAATGGTACAAGAACAAAATTCAAGGGCTGGCATGAACTCTACGGAAGATTTGTAAAATTAGAAGAAGAGGAGCTTCCAAAATTAAACAAGAACGATGAAGTAAAAGTAGAAAAACTAAATCAGCATTCTAAAGAAACTAAACCTCCTGCAAGATATACAGAAGCGAGCTTGATTAAAGAACTTGAGTCAAAAAGTCTCGGAACAAAAGCCACGCGCAGTATTATCATACAAAATCTTTTTGATAGAAATTACATTAGAGACAAATCAATAGAAGTTACAACTTTAGGAAAAACAACCGTGGAAACTTTGGAAAAATATTGTCCTGAAGTTTTGGATGAAGAGTTGACAAGAAAATTTGAAGAAGATATGGATGAAATTGAAAAAACTCAGAAGAAAGGCGACGAGATTATTGAAGATGCAAAGAAATTTTTATCAAAAGCCTTGGAAAAATTCAAGAAGCATGAAAAAGAGATAGGAAGCGAGCTTGGAAAAGCAGCTATCGAGACTAGAAACAAGGAAAATTTTATTGGAAAATGTCCTAAATGCAAAGAAGGAGATCTGCAGGTTAGGAGAGGCAAGTTTGGCATGTTCGCTGCTTGTTCTAAATATCCAGATTGCAAGACAACTTTCGCATTGCCAAAATTCGCATTGATTAAAGGAGCAGAAAAAGATTGTCCTGTTTGTAATTATCCTATGGTTTTGATTATAAAGTCTAAGAAAAGACCTCAGGAATTATGTATAAATCCTAATTGTGAGTCTAAGAAGCAGGAAGAAGAAAAATTTAAGGCTCTTGCTAAGAATATGAAGTGCCCTAATTGCAGTTCTGAATTAATAGTCAAAAAAAGTCCTTATGGTTTTTTCATTGCTTGTCCTGGCTATCCTAAGTGCAAATACATTGCTAAAATAGAAGAAACTAAAGAATAAATTTATAAACTTTACTTCATTATAAAAAAACATGTACAAAAAATTTGATGTTCATGTTGGAAAACCAACTGTACTGTCTGAATATGATTCTTCTCCTAATTATATTGTAGATGGTTTTCGTTACTGTGGTTGTTTGGATGAAAAAGTTTTTTCACTGTTTGTTTTTCAATATCGTGAAAAAATGCATCCTGTAGCCAGGCCTGCAAGAGATATTCCATTAGAAAAAACAGTTGGTTATAATCTATATTATCCAAGGGATATTAAAGAAATCATTTTGGAAACTGCAACAGATAAGACCGCTAAAATAAAAATTGAGAAAGTTACGCCTGAAAGATTTATTGGAAAGTTTAGATTGGAAAAAAGCTAAGTAATTTATTCCTTCATTCACAATTTCAAACTTAGTTTTTATGTTTCCTTATATGTACTTTAAATTCGTTGCTTAAATTTTTTGATTCATCTTTAAAATCTCTAAATTCTATTATAAATGATTTAAATTCGTTAGTTAATTCTCTAAATTCTTTTAGATTTATTTTAAAATCAGTTGCTAAACTTCCAAATTGAGTTTTCAAATGATTATGGTCAGAATATAACTGTGTCAAGACTATTACAATAGTAAATAGCATTCCGACTACTAGCATGAGCAAAGATAAATTAAGTTCTTCTATTGACCAAGAACCTCCAAATATTTTTCTTAATACCTGATAAATTATAAAAAAGCCAAATAAGATTATAGCAGATTGTAATATTCTTATTAATATTTTCAGCCTCATTTTTACCCACCCACTCTTTTTGTGATAAGCCAAACTGCTAAGACTATAATTAGCAAAAACATCATAGCCAAAGATAAATACATTAATAATTTGTCAATATCCATAATAATTTATAGATATTCAGATTTATATGTCTTGTGTAAAAATTTTCAGAAGATTTTCGGAAAGTTCAGATTTTTATTCCTTCATTCACAATCTCAAATTTAATTTCTTTGTTTTCTGGTTTCTTCATAATTATTTTTCTTGGATTCTTCTCAAGTTTAATTAGTGTATCAGATAATCCAATTAAAACATCTCTTCCTACAGGCATTATGTTGTTTTCAAATCCTGAATAAACTTGGCTTGTTATAATTACAGGAATATTTTTTGCTATATTTTTCAGGATTAACAGTTGTTTTGCTAGCATTCCTTTGGCAAGCTCTGGTTCTTTTGAATATAATCTTCTATAATGATGTGTTAATGAATCAACAACTATTAATGAAATGTTTTTTATGTTTTCTAAATTTTTAATTTGTGTATGCTGTACATTAAAATTGTTTATTTTAAGTTTTAATATATTCTTTAAACACTCCTTGTTTTTTCCTTCAAGTATTTGGTTTATTCTTTCTATTGAAAAATTGCTTTCTGTATCAAAAAATATGACCTTTTTTCCACTTAACGCTAGTTCTAATGTTGCAAGTAAGCATAATGTTGTCTTTCCTGTTCCTGCTTCACCATATATTGAAGTTACTTCTTGTTTGTATCCTTCTAGAAATTTACTTAATTCCTCATTTCTCATCTTTATCATAGAGTTTTACGAAAAATGTTTATGTTATTAATTCTTTTGCATCTAACAATTCAACTAATTCTGAACCTTCATAATGAACAACTGTTTTTAATCTTTTAATCCTAGACTTAATATAATAACTTAATACTTCTTTGCTTCTATAAAACAGCTCAATATTAGATAGAGTCCTTCGTTCGCTTGTTCCTCTTCCGACCAGTCCAGTATGCAAAACTATTTCTTCGCCTTTTCCCAAATTTTCTGCTTCGCTTATAGCTTCATAAAGTTTCAATACTTTAAAAATTTTGTTTTGTGCTTCTTTCATTTTCTTTTCATTAATGTTCATTAACTTCATCCATGCTTTTCTAGATAATGCTTTAGAGTATCGTAAGAATCCGATTGCAATTGCTGCTAAAGGTTTGTTTACCATTTTTTTATTTATTTAAATTTATAATTTTATCGTCTTTGTCCAGCAGCTATATCCATAACTATATCACGATGGTCAACTGGAGATTTGATTCCTATTTCTCTGGCTTCAGCTTCTGCTCCAGGATAAGGGTCAAAAGATACATGAGCGACAGATTGTTCCATTTGCACTCTTGCTGTTAAATATCTTTTTAATCCTCCTACGTTTTTATAATATATTGCAGATCTTGCTATTTTTGAATTTATATGATCAGGGTTAGATCCAGCCAAAGAAACTGTAACATTATCAAAAATTTCTGCCAAGTTTGTTTTATTATCACAACTACCTAGATTGTCATCAGAACTGGAAAATTCCCAATAGTGGTATATTGCTTCATGGACACTTATATTATATACTCCTTTAGGTCTTAGAGTTAGTATGCGTCGATTTACTAGTTCAAACAATTGTTCTTCTTCTCTTCTTAAGATAGAAGAATTTTTATATCTAGGAATTGTACTAGCTTCTATGAAATGTCTTATCATATCTCTAATCTCTGCACTGGAAATAGCATTATCGTCTGTTAGATATTCATCTACTGCTCTTGCAACAGCTTCTTGATCTTGAGATTTTGTATTATTAAAATTTCCAAATCTATGCTTTTTTAGTAACTCCTCTAGCCTGTCTGCTGCCATATTTTTATAGTTATTATTTAAGAATTTAAGAAACTTGAAGTTTATAAGCGTAACATTTATATATTTTTTGTATACATACAATGTATATACAAAATGACAGATGTATTTGATCACATAGTCCTTTGCAGTAGCTGTAATTCCAAAACCAGAAAGAATTATGCAGTTAAGGAAGGCTTTGAGTTCAGGACTCTTGAATGCCCAAAATGCGGAGAAGTAATTTATCATCCTGCAGATTTGAAAGAATATGAGGATTTCAAAAAATTAAGAAGTAGGGATTTCAATGTAAAATTAAGAATGGTTGGAAATAGTTTTTGTGTTTCAATACCAAAAGAAATAATAGACTTTCATAGAGAATTTGAGGAAGAGTTTAATGATCTCGTTAGGTTGAGTTTGGAAGGTCCTGGCAAGATTAATATGTTTTTTATGAGCAGAAAATTTTATAATAACACCTATAATACAAAGGAATAAAATGGACGCAGTAAAGCAGGAAATTAAACTAAAAGTCATGGAAGCATTGCAGGAAGAGGCATACAGAGGTATTGTTAGAATAGATTCTCAAACAATGAGGGATATTGGTGTAAGGCCTGGAGATATTGTTGAGGTTGAAGGTACAAGAAAGACTGTTGGCGTTGTTGATCGTGCATATCCGACAGATGTTGGCCAGACAATTATTCGTATGGATGGCATCATGAGAAGAAATGCAAAGACAAGCCTTGGAGAGTTCGTCCGTGTTCGTAGAGCTGAAGTCAAGGAAGCCCGCAGTGTTACTATTGCTCCTGCCCAAAAAGGTGTTACTATTCAGGCTGACCCTATTTATTTCAAGCGTGGCCTTATAGGAAGGGCTTTAATTAAAGGTGACCAAGTTGCCTTGGGTGGAGGTCGTAGAAGAAGAAAGACTATTGAGGGCGGTCCTTTCGAGGATATTTTTGACATATTTGAGCCTGATTTTGGAATATTTGGATTTACTGGTTTGAAATTTATTGTTATTATCACAGAGCCTAAGCAGGCTGTTTTAGTTACAGAAAATACAGAAGTTGTTCTTAACCCTAAGGCCGTAGAAATTTTGGAAGAGAAGGTTGTTGAAGTTACTTATGAAGATATTGGTGGGTTGACTGATGAAGTTAAAAAAATAAGGGAAATGGTTGAGCTTCCACTTAAGCATCCTGAATTATTCCAAAGGTTAGGTATAGAACCTCCTAAAGGAGTTTTGCTTCATGGTCCTCCTGGCACTGGCAAGACATTGTTAGCTAAAGCAGTTGCTAATGAAACTAATGCGCATTTTATTCATTTAGATGGTCCAAGCGTTATGTGTGTTAGTGGTGATACAGAGATATTGACTTATGAAAATAATTTTGTTAGAGCAGAAGAATTATTTAATAAATCAAAAGTTGATGGGATAATTGAAAATAGTAATAATTTAGAAATGATTAAATTAAAAAATCCAATAAATGTTCATTCTATAGATAATGAATTAAAAAGTGTTATGGGAAAAATTACTCACGTTACTAAGCTTAAAGCAGATTCTTATTCCATAAAAACATCAGATAATAAAGATTTAATAGTTTCACACAATCAGCCTTTTGCAGTTTTAAATAATAAATTAGAGTGGAAAACTCTTAAAGAATTAAAAATTGGTGACGAAATATTAAAACTTAATGAAATTGAAAATAGAAACTCAAATCAGGTTCTATCAGCAGTTACGACTTGTAAAATAGAAGAAATAATACCGTTAGGAAAGAGAATATTGTATGATTTTACTATTAACCCTTATGAAAATTTTATTGCTACTAAAAATTTATTAATATTACATAATTCAAAATACGTCGGCGAGGCGGAAAAGAGAATAAGGGATATTTTTGAGGAGGCTGAAAAAAATTCTCCTTCAATTATTTTTATTGATGAAATAGATGCAATTGCCAGCAAGAGGGAAGAAAGTTATGGTGAAGTAGAGCGGCGTGTTGTTGCACAAATACTCGCTACAATGGATGGCTTAAAATCTCGTGGCAGGGTAGTTGTTATTGCAGCAACTAACAGGCCGAATTCTATTGATCCTGCTTTGAGGCGTCCAGGAAGGTTTGATAGGGAAATAGAAATTGGTGTTCCTAAGGAAGAAGCAAGGCTTCAGATTTTGAAGATACATACTAGAAATATGCCGTTGACTAATGATGTTAATCTTGATGAATTAGCAAGGGTTACTCACGGTTTTGTTGGTGCTGATCTTGAAGTTCTTTGCAAGGAAGCAGCTATAGTTGTATTGAGAAAATTGCTTCCTGAGCTTAAGTATAAGAAAGATGAACCTATTCCTACAGAATTTTTGGAAAAATTGATTATAACAATTTCAGATTTTAAGGAAGCTCTTAAGTCTGTCAGGCCTAGTGCTTTAAGAGAAGTATTTATTGAAAGGCCTACAACAAAGTGGGGAGATATTGGTGGTCTTGAAAATATTAAGCAGGACTTGAAGGAAGCTGTTGAGTGGCCTCTAAAATGTCCTGAAGTTTTCAAGAGTATGGGAATAAAAGCCCCTAAGGGAGTATTACTATACGGTCCTCCTGGTACTGGTAAGACATTGCTGGCAAGAGCTATAGCTAATGAAAGTGAAGCAAATTTTATTTTGGTTAATGGTCCTGAGTTATTATCAAAGTGGGTTGGAGATAGCGAAAAGGGAATTAGAAAAGTTTTTGAAAAGGCAAGACAGGCTTCTCCAACTATAATTTTCTTTGATGAAGTTGATGCTATTGCTCCTAGAAGAGGAAGATCTTCTGACGCAGGTGTTACAGAGAGAATGGTTAACCAGATGCTTACAGAGATTGATGGCTTGCAGGAACTTAATGATGTTATAGTTATTGGTGCAACTAATAGGCCTGATATTTTGGATCCTGCTTTACTGAGACCTGGAAGGTTTGATAGGTTAGTGTTAGCTCCTGTTCCTGATGACAAGGCAAGGCTTCAGATTTTGAAGATACATACTAAAGGAATGCCATTGACTAAAGATGTTGATCTTGAGGTTATTGCAGAAAAAACCCAAAATTTTGTTGGAGCTGATATTGAAGCTTTGTGCAGGGAAGCTGCTATATTAGCCTTGAGAAAGGACATGAATGCTAAGCAGGTAAATATGAAAAATTTCAATGAAGCTCTGAAAAGAGTTAAGCCTTCGATAACTAGCGAAGATATTAAGCGCTATGAAGAAATTGAAGATGATTACTTGAGAACAGCTAGAGGTGCTGCTATTCGTGATAAAGATGCTTTGAGTTATATGGGCTAAATTATTATGGTTTTATTTCATATACGCGATAAACTTTCATGTCTTTTGTTGTTTCTGCTATCTGAACAATCGAATATTTATTTTCCTTTACCAAATTCTCTATAAATTCAAAGTCTGCAAAATTAGACCAAGTAGAATAGATCCGTCCTTCATGATTAAGATAATTTTTTGCCTCTTTAAAAAATCTCTTAATAATATTATGATCTTTATCAAAAAATGCTTTTTCAATTAAATTTTTTGCTTCTTTGTCTGCGTAAGGAGGATTGATGAGAATAACATCAAACTTTCTTTCGTTTGGGAATATATCTGCTTGAAATGCTTTCATTTTTTTACTTAATTTGTGCAGTTTAATATTTTCTTGAATGTTCTTTATTGCCTGAGGATTTATGTCAACAGCAATTACTTCTTTAGCAAATTGTGCAAAGAAAATTGAAATCGCACCAGTTCCAGCAAAAGTTTCAAGTACTTTATCATCAGATTTTACTTTAGCAGAATTTATGAGAAGTTCAGTATCACTAGCAGGATAGAAAACTCCGGGTAATACAACTATTGATTTACCTAAAACATCAACATTATATGGTTCATTGCACTTTTCCATTGCTTTGATTTTATATCTTTGAAGTTCTAATATTTCTTCACTTGGATAAATTGTCATAATAAAAGAATTAAATAATAATTTATATTTATTTCGTAAAAACAATAGACTGGTCTTTTATTATTATAGTATGTTCTGCTTATGAATTATACTATTAGTTCTTTCCTTCTAAAACCATTTTATCTCCTTCAGGATGGATATAAGCTTCCTCGCCTTCATGAAGATTTAGATATTCAGCTAATTTCTTGGGTATTCTAACTGCTAAAGAATTGCCTGTTCTAGTTATTTTGGTAGTTGCGCCTAATCCCCATACGCCTTTTTTCTTTGCTGCTTCTTCTATTCTTTTTGTCGTTTCTGAATCAGTAAAGGATTCACCGCATTTATCACATACTTCTGCAGGAAATTTACCTAAGTTTACTCCGAACATATATTCTTCTATTTCCTGATTTTTTAATGTTCCTTTCTCGCATATTGGACATTTCATTTTTTCCACCTCGGCTTTACAGTTATCACAAAAATGTCATCTCCTATTTTTTTTGTTACCACAATAAAATATCTAAAATGATGTAATAATTTATTAGGTTTCTGAAGTTCCTTTGATCCGCTTTTTATGGCTTCTTCAATTTCATTTACTGAAATTCCTCTTTCTATCATTTTTTCTCTAGCATGTTTGCTATACTTTATCAAAAGTAATCACCTGTAATTACAGTAAGTATAAATAATATATAAAGATTTCTATATGTTACTTAGTCAACACTATCGGATCATCCTTTATTATTATTGTATGCTCTGCCTGCGAGACAATTCCTCCAGATTTCTCAGGCAGTTGTGGATAGCCGTATATTACTCCATTCTTTTCTAAATTAAATATTGCTAGTGCAGCTCTCTGTATAGTGAATTTAGGTATTAAGTGTCTTTTAGCAAATGGCAGTGTGACAAATTCTTTTCTGATGTATTCTAAAACTTCTCTTGTTGCATTGTCCCTTACAGTTGCTGAAGAAAATAGCCTGTAGTTTGATGATTGTTTTCCCTCTTTTACTAATCCTACACCTGTAGTTGCAAATGGTTCTATTGCTATTACTGTTCCTTCTTCAAGCTCTGTTTTGTCTCCATTGTTAAAATTTGGTATTGATAAATTGCTGTGTAACACATACCTGTCAACTTTATGTCCTGATAGATTTTTTATAGGTTTGAATCCGTATTTTATTATTATCTCTTCAACTGCTTCTCCTATTTGGTAAATTTTTGTTCCAGGCTTGCATAATTTAATTGCTTCATTTAATGCTTCTCTTGATGCCTTGATTAAGTCAAAGTATTTACTAGAACCTATTTCAACTGTATATGCTGTATCTCCTATATATCCATCTATCTGCACTCCAAGATCTAGTTTAACAATATCACTAGTCTTAAGGCAAACAGTATCATCTGGAAATGGAGTGTAGTGTGCTGCCATATCATTGATAGAAATTTGTACAGGAAATCCGAATTTTCCTTCTTTTTTTGTTATAAAATCTTCTATTTTCTTTGCTATTTCTAGAACGTTAGCATTCTCTTTAAGGAGATTTATTCCGTATTCTCTTGCTTCAGAGGCTATTGATCCAGCTTTCTTCCATTTGTTTAGTTCTTCAATGTCCACAGTTTTGCTAAAAGAAAATATTATATAAGCTTTATTAAATTATATTTTGTATGGGTGTCAACATATCTTCATTGCTACCGATTAAGGAAATTAAATTTGAAGATCTAAAAAATAAGGTTGTTGGTGTAGATTTTTTTAATGTTGCATATCAGTTTTTAAGTTCTATTCGTGGATACGATGGCACACCGCTTCACGATTCGCATGGTCAAGTTACGTCACATCTTCAGGGAATATTAGCCAGGAGTCTCAATCTCATGTCTAAAGGAATAAAATTAGTTTATGTTGTTGATGGTGAAAGTCCAGAATTAAAGCATATGGAAGTTGAAGAAAGAAATGCTAGAAAAAACGAAGCTGAAGCTAAATACAAAGAAGCAAAAGATAAAGAAAACTTGGATGAGATGTATAAGTATAGCAAGCAATTTCTTAGGTTTGAAGATAATATGATTGAGGAAAGCAAAGAGCTAATTGAAGCTTTAGGCATTCCTGTAGTTCAGGCACCTAGCGAAGCTGAAGGGCAGATTGCCTATATGAACAGAAATGGAGACGTTTGGGGCTGCGGAAGTCAGGATGCAGATAGTTTATTGTTTGGAGCTCCGAGATTAATAAGAAATTTAACTCTATCTCAAAAAAGAACTGTAAGGGGCAAAACCGTTTATACTTTTTTAGAATTAATAGAATTAAATGAAGTTTTAGAAAAATTGCAGATTAATCATGATCAACTAATAGTTTTAGGTGTAATGATAGGCACTGACTTTAATAAAAAGGGTGTTCCAGGAGTAGGTCCAAAGAAAGCTTTGAAATTAATTAAGGATTATAAAAATGAGGATGAATTTGACAGATTATTTAATGAATTAAAAGTTGAATTTGATTGGAGGGAAGTTTATAAAATTTTCAAAAATCTTCCTGTGGAAGAGGATTACTCCTTAAGGTGGAAAAGTATAGATGAAGATAAAGTCAGAGAAATATTAGTTGACAGGCACGATTTTAATTGGGAGAGAGTTAAGAGTTTAATAAACAAGCATGAAGAAGAAAATAAGTTAAATAAGCAGAAGGGTTTGGGTGATTTCTTCTAATCATGAATGTCTATACTGAGGATTCCTCTTCCTCAATTTTTATTATAAATCCCTTGACTAATTTATTGTCTGAATATATTCCGCAGTTAAGTAAATTGTCTCCTGGGAATGAAGGTGTGTAAAAACAGCTAAAGCCTTCTCTGTTTGCAATATTTCCGCCTTTTGCCTTCCATGTTGCAGCAAAAGTAGCAGTAATGCTTTTTTCTGGGAGAACTTTAAAGTTAATTAATTCATTGTTTATTCCTTTAATTTTAAAATGAGATATTCTGTTGCTGCTCATAAGTCTTTGTACATCTCCGCCTGGATATTTATATTGAACAAAAATTTCAGGATATGAAATTTCATTGGTTGTTTGTGATTTTGATAAGTCGACATTTCTTCTATTTATTGTTTCTGTTGAAGCAGCAACAAGAGCAGGCCTTTGAGGTTCTATATCTTCAGCAGCAACTAGTAATGGTCTCTTTGGTTGAACTTCTTCAGCAGCAGGTTTTTTAACAGCTTTAGGGACTATTATTTCTAGTATGCATTTTCCTATAATAGTACCATCTGTTGTAAATGTTAATTCTATTAACTTACGTCCATTTTTAGTGAATTTCATAGCTCCAGTTTTAGTTTCATCTGAATATGCAACTTCTTTTTCAGCATTGGTTCTCATCAAAATCTGGTATTCAGATGTCACATCTGTATCATTGCCGTCTATCTTTTGCACTACTTTAGGATAGAAGTGTATTACTTGGTTTTGTTCAATTAATGCTTCAAAAGGTTTGCCTTGTCTGGCAATTCCAAGGTCTATATCTTTATTTTGGGTAAAATTTCTGACTAGAACGCTGCAGTTTACATTTGCATCTCTTCTTTGAACAGGTGTAGGATAAGCTTCTTCTGTCTGTGCCTCAGGTTCTAGAGCCTTTTTTCTTTTTTTAAAAACTTCCAAAAACTTCCATCTGCTTTCTGGTTTTACTTCTTGAGCAGCAATTAGTGTTGGTCTCTCAGGCTCTATATCTTCCTCAGGAATTACATATAATTCTATAGTACATTTTCCTGCAACCTCTCCAGCAGTAGTGAATGTTAAAGAGATAATTTTATGTCCTTCAGTATATACTTTTATATAGCCATATTTATTTTGCTCTGAATAGAAAACTTCTCCTTCTTTTATATTTTTAACTTTTACATTTATCTGGTAATCTGAAATGACACTTCTAGGTATTTCATTTACTTTTTGTAGGACTTCAGGTTTAAAGTAATAGATTTGGCCTTTTTTAATGTTCATAATAAGAGGATTTTTTGGTCTTGAAACTCCAAGCAATTGTCTGGAGTTGGATAAAAGAGTTACATGAATATTTCTTGCAACCTCTCTCTGTTCAACTGGAGCAGTATAAATTTCTTCTGTAACAAGCCTTAGTTTAATTTCTTTGTATAGATTTCCGTTCTTTATGAAAGCGCATGTAAGTAATCTTTCGCCTTCAGTAGAAAAAGATACATAAGCATAAGATTGTCCTTTTGCTTGTTCTTCATTTGTATATTCAAAAAACCTGTCATCATTTTGAGTATTATCTAATTTCCATTTAACTTCATATTGTGTTATATCACCAACAATTACCAAAGGTATAAAATAGATTCTTTTATTTAATGGTATATTGATTGTTGCATCATTTGAATTCTCTTGAATTATTTCTTGAGCGTCATAGTTGTAAGTCCTGACAATTAAGTCATTATATTCTTGTGAAGAATAAATCTTTTCTCTTGCAGCTTCACCTAGTTTTGCTCTCTTTTCTTTAGCATATTTGCCTGCAGCAACAGCTCCAGCTGCCATTGCTCCAGCCGCTGTTTTAACACCTTTTGCAGTTGCTCTAGCAGCCCTGACAAGTGCTTCTTTTTGTCTTCTTTCCCTTTCCCTGTCTCTTGTAGTCACATATGTTTTTGTTTTTCCTCTTATTTTGTCCCATGTTCTTCCAAAGAATCCTCTTCTCGTAGGCCCTTCTTCTCCTTGTTCAACTTCTTCAAATTCAGCATCAACTACAGGCTCAGCTTCAGTCCTAGCACCAACAACTCTAGCAGTTCTAGCTCCTTTTGATCTTCCAACTTTAACAACAACTCTTCCGCCGTATATATGCTCAGCATCGTTCAGTATTATCGCATCTCTTCTTCTGTCTACTCCGACAGCCATTAACGTATAAGTCTCTCCTTCTTTCATGAACTTTAAATTATCTTCTCCAACTATTGCTGTAAAATTATTTTCTCTAAAAAATAACTTTGCCTTATCAAAGTCATCATCGTTAATAGGATCATGAGAAACTCCTTTTATCCAATACCAGTTTATTGAATGGAAATCTGGAGGTATAGGTCCTTCTCTTGCATATCTTAAGCCTATTTCTCTTCCTAGTAATATAGTAAAGAAACCAGTCTCCCATCCCCCGCCAGTATTTAGTTCTGCATGTATTATCGGTGTTTCAGAAACAATCCTTAATGCAATCTGTCCAACACCATGTAAGGGTATTCCTTCACGTTCTGCATCTTCATCTATAGCCTCAACATATATTGTTCTTTCTTCTTCATGTCCTAAATGCAGCATTCTTCCTATTTGTAAATTTAGTGTACGCCCTTCACCAATAGGATTTCTGCCAGCTATCCATCTATATCTGTATCTTCCGTGTCTTTCTCTTCCCCTTCTGTCAACCACTGTCGCATATAATCTGACTGTATCTCTTGGAGTATAAAATCTTCTTTCTGGTTGTGCTACTACAACAACTCGTATTTTTTCTCTTCTTAATGCTTCTCTTCTTGCTTCTGCTGTTCTTACAGCTTCTTCCCTGCCTTTTCTTTCTCCTTCTTCTATTTCTCTTCCTCTTCTTGCTACATAATGCTCATAAGGCTCTGGTGCAAACCATCTTCTAACTCTCTTTCCTATAGAACTTGGTACAGATTGTGCTCCTCCTGCTCTTGGTGCTCCGCCTCCCCCATGTCCGCCTCCAAATGATCCTTCAAATACTGATTTCAAAAATCCAGCAATAGCAAGGATAAGTAAAGCAACTAATATAAGTGATTTCGCCTGATTCCATAATTCATTTGTCTGGAAATAACCTGAAACTTGTGGAAATAAAAATTCTATTAAGAAAAACGCTAAGACAAGCATTCCTATTATCATCCATATTGACATTCCTTTTTTTCCTTCTTCTTTTCCATGTACCAAAAGCCTGTAGCCTGTTATCAGGATTAAGAAAATTATTAGTAAAAAGAAAAGCCATCCAAATCCTGCTATTGACCAGTTATATTGAAAGAATAATAGTGATAAGCTGAATCCTCCTAATACTCCGAGTGCAATATACAGGAAGCTTAGCTTTTGTACTTTGTCTTCTCCCCAGTGTATTCCTACAAATGCTTTTGCTATTCCTGAGATTAAAAAGAAGAATAATAAAAAGTGGAATACATTCCTAAATCCTGGTGAGCCATAATATGAAGTTATTGGATCAAATAGGTCAAATCCTCCAAAGTATAAGTATTCAGCAAATAGTGCAAATGCAGATTGTACGAGCAATAGAATAAATAAGCTTAAAACTAGCAAAAGACCTACTCTCTTTTTATTATACATAAGAAATAAATTACAAAAATACTTATATAAAGCTTTCTAGTTTTATTCTCGTATGAAATGTATAAAAGTCAGATTGGAAGAAGCTGAAAGTGTTAGAATCATGCTTTTGAAGAATAGTATTTTAGATAATAAATTTAAGATTGAAAATGATAAAGATTTTGTATATTTTCCTGTTAAGAAAAAGTTTGCAGGCTACAAGTTATTTGAAAAAAATTTAGAGGAAAAAAAAATAAAGTTTGGCATAAAGGAAATTTTGAAGAAAGAATTGACAAAAAAAGAATTATCAAATTTAAAAAGATCAATGGATATTATTGGTGGTATTGCAGTTATAGAAATTGACAAAAGTCTATTGCACAAGAAGAAGATTATAGCTGAATCTATATTGAAATTTAATAAGAATGTAAAAACTGTATTTAGAAAATTAAGTCCTCATGAGGGAAAGTTCAGAGTTAGAGGTTATGAATTTCTTGCAGGAATAAATAAAACTGAAACAATCCATAGGGAAAGTGGTCTGCTTTTTAAGTTGGATATCTCAAAGGTTTATTTCAGTCCAAGGTTGAATAATGATAGATTGAATATATCTAAAATGGTAAAAAGTGGTGAGGATGTCTTAGTAATGTTCTCTGGTATTGGAGCTTATTGTTTTGTAATATCAAAATACAGCAAGGCTAGATATATTTATGGTGTTGAAATTAATCCAGTTGCTCATAAATATGCTGAAGAAAGTTTAAAACTGAATAAATTAAGCAATATCAAGTTTTTATTCGGGGATGTTAAAAATATTTGTCCAAGGCTTAAAATAAAGTTTGATAGAATACTGATGCCATTGCCGAAGAATGCTAATGAGTATTTGGATATAGCTGCTCGGCTTCTAAAGAAAGGAGGAATTATTCATTTTTATTCATTTGCAGAAAAGGAAAAGTTTGATTCTGCTATTGAAGAAATAAAGAATAAATTGAATGTAAAAATTCTGGATATTGTTAAATGCGGGCAGGTAAGTCCTAATAATTATCGTGTTCGTGTCGATTTTAAGATTAAAAAATAATTATATTGCGGCAATATCTGCATTATTTAATACTGCTGAAAAATCTTTCATTTTTTTATGAATCAATGGATAGCAATATTTATTAACTTATTTATGCTATTTCACTATGCGCTGTGATTTGGTGAACACCCGTTGAGGAGTTTTCCTATGATTGATGGAAGTAGCTTATGAGCGCGCATTTTTAATAATCTTTAAATAATAGCTTTTTAAGTTAATAGTCTATGGCTAAAAAAAGAGGGAAGATAGATTTTAATAAAAAACTGGATTTAATTTTGAATCTCGAAAGAAAAGAACTTAGTAATTTAAAAAGCGAGCAGTCAAGGCTTAAAGATCTTAAAGGTGAAGAGGAAAAAGTAAAGCATTTGGAAGAAAGACAGCTCAAGGAGCTTGAAACTTTGAAGAATTTAGAGAGGGAAATTGCTAGAGAAGTCGGCGAACACCCTCTAAGAAAGCTTACTTATAAGGATGCAGGTCGTTCCATGATAGGTGCTTTTATAGGTATAGTTAGCCATTTCACGGTTTTGGAAGGCGTTCATTTTGCAGAAAATGTTTCTCCGCTTAAGGCAAGTTTTTTGTTGCTGGTTTCTTTTGGTGCAGGTTTGATAATGCTTTACTATACAGGTTTCAGAAAGATTAAGGATGTTAGGATATTGGCAATACTCCCTTTGCGCCTTGTTTTTGTGTATGTTGTTACTATTATTGCAATAGTTATTACTTTGTTTGTATTAGGAATAATGAAACAAGGACATGTTTATAGTCAGGTTGCTGTATTAAGCCTTCCAGCTATTATAGGTGCATGCGCAGCTGATTTGATCGGAGGAGAATAATGTTAGTGAACTTAGGTGGCAGTGTAAGTATTGAAGCTAAAGCTAGAATAATATTAAAAGGAATACTCAAAAGATTTATTGGATACTTGGGTTTAGTTGAAGCAACTGGCGAAGTAGATAAAGGCACATTGAAAAAAGTTAAAACTGGCATAGATCTCAATTATAAAATTCTTCTTAGAAATTCTGGCGAAGGAAATAAAATTATTTATGAGTCTCAATATAAAATAATTAGGTCTATTTATGCAATTCTTGAAAATTATGACAGGACTAAAACAGAAAATTTGAACAAGTTAAAGAAAGAATTAGAGTCTAAGGCTAAGCTTTTAGATATCTAGTTCAGCTGCAGCTTTTCCTTTTTGTTTTATTGCAGTAGGCGCTTCTCCGCCATGCCATGTAAATCTCGGCCTTACTTGCAGCGGATATATTCTTTCTGAGTTGTCATCCAAGATTATTGCCGATCCTCTCATTCTTGGCAGCAGGTTAAAGTATTTTGTCATGTCTCCGTACAAGTAGCTCTGCATCATTGAATTGAGTGCAACTAAGTCTCTTTTCGCAGTTAGCCTGTGGCTTATTACTATATCAGTTTGTGTTATTACATCTTTGTGTATTTCTCCAGGTTGTTGTGTTGCCCCTATTAGGCTTATTCCCGGCTGTCTTCCTTCTCTTAATATCGTAACTAGCGCGTCTGTTGCTGCTGTAATTCTATCTTTAGGAAGAAATTCATGTAGTTCATCAACTAATATCCACACCATAGGGAGCTCTTCTCCCATGCCTTCAACTTTTGTCTGAAAGTAAGAATGGCCTCTTCTCACGTCTTCCATTTCCTCTTTTTTTCTTGCTATGACTCTCTCTTGCATTAGTTTTTTGCAAACTATTCCGGTAACCAAGGCCTTGACATTCCATTCTTTGTAAGCGCTTATGTCAAGGACAGAAACTTTTCCTGCTGCAACTATATTTTTTATTGGAGTGCTTTGCTCGCTGAATATTCCCCACTCTTTTGCAGCAATGAATCTGTTTATTGTGGCAAGTTTTGTATGGTCGTCAAGATTAATATTGTCCTCTATTGCTTGTATTACTTCCTGAACAGAAAAGTTGGGCTTTTTTTCTTTTAATTTCGCAACTGTTGATTCTATTGCTACACCTGTAGGATCATTTAATGATATTCCGAATGAGTTGCACCAGTCTAGTGGATCAAGCTCTCCAGGATTTATTGTGAACGCAAAATCTGCAGGTATTTCTTTTTCTTTGTATTCTTTGTAGTATCCTGCAGGCACATAGATGCTTATGTCAAGTGATTTTTTTGGCAGTCCCCACTCATCAAGTAAGTCTTCTTCTTTCACATTTGGAAATCTCATTGTCCAGAATATTCCCATTGTGTCTATCATTAATACTGCCAATTTATTTTTAACATCATCTGGAAGATGCGCCATTTCTTCTGCTATAACACCAAGTGAATAAGAATTGTGTACTATTATATCATTGGCCACGAAATTATGCAAGTCAGGTACACACAAGTCATATACTTTAGTTTCTGTTTCTATGAGTTCTAGAGAAAGTATTTCATCCCAAAATATATCTGACTCTGCTAAAGTTTTTAAACCTGCATTTTGATCTGCAATAGATATCTGTAATAGTGTTTGTCTTGATGGAGAATACTTTATTCTTTCTCTTATGGCCTTAGGATGTGCATATCCTAATTGTCTTCCTAATTCTGCCCAATTATTAGGTTTATATAATTCCCATATATCTTTAGGTATTGTATCAACATTAGGATTTGCTTTTCTATTAGACAAATAATGTATAGCTAATGGTTCTCTTTGTTTTTTACTTCCAAAAAATCCTATCTCCTGGATAAATGTGGAAATATTATCTCCGTTAATAACTAATTCAAAACTCTTAAAGATCTTTTTGTTGCATTTTATATTCTTATGTCTTAATTTTGATAAAATTCCGAATCTTAAAATCAAGTTTTGAACCTTTTTTATCAGTTCATATGAAGATGAACAATAAGATATTTCCCAACCTTTATCTTTTAATGGATAAATACTTCCATCACACGAAAATAGTCTATTCAAAAACAAGCTTAATTTTTCTTTATTCAGTCTTGTAATTTCTTCTGGAATATCCTTTTCTATGGAGAGTTTATTAAATAATTTGTATTTTTCAATAAGTTTTCTAATAGACCTCTTCTCTATTTCTATTTTAGAACCTTTGGTAAACCTTCCTAAATTATCTCTAGTTAAATGGGTGATATCAAGAACTTTATTTGTCCATTTAGGAATTGTTATCCTATAATGTCCTTCTTTTTCTTTTCTTAATTCCAATCTAGAATCTAATTGTTTTAAACAATCTCCAAATTCTTCAATTAAAATAGTATCGGTATTAGCAAATAAAGCAACTTTTTTAGTGTGTCCCTCTGCAATTAAATATGCAAGAAGCTTTATTTTATAATCTTCTAAATTTTCATTTCCAAAACAGGGCAAAATTCTTGGTGTAGCGATTCTGCTTCCTAATTGTAAGGATTGTACTTCTTTCCAACCTTTTATTGTTAATAAAGGATGTTCTGGAGTAAGTTTAAGTTCCTTTCCGCTTCTAAGTCTTATTTTTAATATTTTATCAACAGTTCTTTCAAAGTATTCGGTTTTAGCAGTAGGCATTATTTTTAATTTTTCATTAATACTTAATATTTGCCTAGAGTCTTCTTTTAGCTGATCTATTCTAGTTAAAGATCCATCTTCTAATTGAATTAAAGTATCTCCAGTAAGGCATTTACCAGAACCTCTCTTGCCAGCAACTAGTACAACATGTGTTCTTGCAACATCTAAGTATATTTTGTTTGATAAAGAAGTTGCAGGCCCCATTCTGACATAATGCCTTCCAAGATATACTGCTCCTTGCAATCCTAGGGATTTTCTCTCGCTTTCAGATCTTCCGACAACAATTTCATACATAATATAATGCTAATATTTAACGTTGATATAAAGTTTTTTGTTTTGCAGGATTCAGTCTATTACTTCTAGAGTTCCAAATTTTCCAGTAGTGAGTTGTTTCTCTCCTTGCCACTCGCCGACATAGCCGTTTGTTATTGCGATTTTGTTTCCAATTTTCACTTTTTCTATCTGCTCATTCCATAATGTTAACATTATTTCTCCTGTCTCGTCTTTTATTTTGGCATTGCATACTTTTCCCAATTTTCCAAATTTGTTAAATTCTCTTACAGCACCGATCTCTGTAACTTCTCCTTCTACGTTTATATTTCCCTGCTTTAATTCCAATTCAGCGATTTTCATTTCTTATTTAAAAACGTTATTTCCTCTTCGTCAAGTTCTATTTCTTTTAAGACTTGCGGTTCTTTTAAAAATAGTCTGTATTTCTCAAAGTTTTTTATTATTTTTTTAGTGCTTGTATGAACAATGTTGGAAAGTTTTTTAGCTATAGACATTTTTTTTGCATTCCTCATGTTTGACTGCCATATCTTTAAGGGAAGCATTGGCCTTTTGTATGTTACTGCTTTTGCTTTAGTATTTTTTCTTGAAAGAGACACCCCGGAACAAAGCATTATGTTTTGGTAGTGCATAAATCCCCAGTACTGCCACCTCATTATTCTTGACTTGAATAGGTCTGCCTTGCCGAGTTTATTGTATGCATTTTCAATGTCTTCCAAATCATCAAATTCTATGGGGATGTTCTCGTCAAGCCACAGCATTATTTCATCAAGATCTGCATTAATATATTCAGTTATTTTATATGAGTGTAGGGACTTAGATTTGAATATTGTATTCATTGCATTTTCTATGGTGATCTCGTAGTCTCTCTGTGTCATTTCTGCAGCATCTATTTTGTTGTTTATTATGCTGCTTTGGAGGTCATTTATAGCCGCCCTTATGTCGCCTGCTGAATTTATTGCTATTTTCTTTATTTGTATATTATCATATTCTATATTTTCATTGTCGCATATTTTTTTTAGTATAATTTCTATTTGTTTGCTGTTTATTGGCTCAAATTTGATTATTTTTACTGCTTTTTTTATCTCCTTGATTTTCTCATTGTTCAGGTTGTTTGTTGTGATTATTATTGGATACTTTGTCTCTTCTAACGCCCTGGCGAGAGCCTGCATCCCTCCCCTATCTTGATCTCCGCTTAAGCCTTCTATTTCATCAACAAGTATCATTTTCTTCTTGTTAAATAAGCTGGTCTGCTTTGAGTTTTCACCAACAATTTTTTCTACATTTTCTCTGTTTCTAAAATCAGATGCATTTAATTCTAAGAGTTCGTAGTTTAGTGTATCAGCTATTTTGTATACTGCTGAAGTTTTGCAAGTTCCAGTTAGACCGTGTATTAAGATGTTATTTTTTTCTTTAATTAATTTTAGAAGCATTTGTGTGTCTTGTGGGATGTCTTCAAGGTTTTTGGGTTTGTATTTCTCTATGAAACTTTTTGTCATTTTTAGTTTTTGGCAATAAATGCTAATAAAGATTCTAGTTGTATGTATTCATTAGATCCTTCTACAAGTCTAAATTCTATTTCGCCGCATTTTTCTATTATATTAAGTTTTTTTTCTTCAGGCATATTAAATTCCATGACCTCTCTTTGTATCTGTTTGATAATATCTATGCCTGAAAGACCATTATTAAGAATTGTGTCTAGCATTTTGTTTCTCGATAAAAGAAACTTTTTTGAAAATGCAAGATTTAGTATTTCTTTGATATCATTGGATTCTATTTTTGCTGCAAATTCATTGATTTCATTTTCTGTTATAGTTTTTGATATTGACGAGCACGATTGCAGCACATTTTGTAATTGTCTTATGTCTCCATTTGTTAATTCATAAAGTTTGTTTACCGCATTTTCGTCTATTTTAAGTTCTTCAGATCTTGCTATTTTTTTTATGATTTCTAGTGAGTCTTCTTTGGTTAATGGCTTGAACTTAAAAATTGCGCATCTTGATTTTATTGGATCTATTATCTTGTTGACAAAATTGCAGGACAGTATAAACCTGCAGCTGTTTGCGTAAGTCTCCATTGTTCTTCTTAATGCCTGCTGTGCCTCTTTTGTTAGCGCATCTGCCTCATCCAATAAGATAATTTTGGGAGATTCAGATTCTAGAGCCATTGTTTTGGCAAAGTCTTTTACTTGTGTTCTTATTGTGTCTATTCCTCTGCTGTCGCTTGCATTTAATTCAAGAAAATTTTGCTTCCAGTTGTTGCCGTGTAGCTGTTTCGAGACTATTAGCGCAAGTGTTGTTTTTCCTATTCCTGGAGGTCCTGAGAATAGCATGTGTGGAAGGTTTTTGCTTTCTACTAGAGCTTTTAATTTTTTTACAGTGTCTCTCTGCCCGGCTACTTCATCAAAGCTTTTTGGTCTGAATTTCTCTGTCCAGATGGAAGAACCTGCCATAAAAGCTAAGATTATTGGTAAATTTATAAAGATTTATATCAGGAATAAGATAGAAAATTTTATCTATACATTAATGAATAAATGCTTATGGAAAAATATGGTGTTAAGCCTTCTTTGATATTATTTACAGACAAGTTGCTGAAATTGCTTGGCTGCAGGCATAAAATAGAAATAAAAACGGGTTCTGTTGTAATGATATTTTATAGAGGAATTATATTTAAGAAAGAGCTTGTGAAAATTTCTCAGACAGAAAAACTTGTCGGTATTGACATATACTTAGACAACTTATCTGAATCTCAGGCTTCTAAAATAAGCCATCTGGTATCCCATCTTGAATCATTGTTGAAAAAGAGGGATGTTCAGCTGGTTTTCAATAAAATAATAATTTAAAAAAAGTAGATAAAAAAAAGAAGTTTATTCCTCTTCTTCTGAAGTTTCATTTTCTGTAATTTCTTCTTCGCCTTCTTCAGTGGCCTCGCTTTCGCTTTCAGTTTCTTCTCCAGATTCTCCAGAGCTTTCCCCTATTACTTCGCCAAAGCCGACTTTTCTGAACACTTTTGTTATTCTTATCTTTACATTGTCTCCCTTTTTAGTGTTAGCTACAAAGATTACAAATCCTTTTACTTTTGCTATTCCATCACCCTTTTCTCCTACAGCTTCGATGGTAACGTCTAATTCGTCTCCGACTTTTATAGGTGCAAAACTTCTTCTTTCTCCGTACATTTTATTTACTCTCCCTTTAAATTTTTAAGGTAATTATAGAACTAGAATTTCTCACTAGACTATATTTCCTTATATTGGTTAATAATTTGCTAAGATTTATAAAGTTTTGTTTTGTTAAGAGAGGCTATAAAATGTATAATTTTAAGGAAATTGAGGGATTTGTAGAGACTTTATGGAAAAAGCATTCCGCAGAAATTAAGAAATCATTGGAATATGATAAAAAAAAGAAGCTGTTTGGTTTTCTTGAAGGCCCTCCGACTGCTAACGCCCCTCCAGCATTGCATCATGTCGAAGTAAGGGTTTTCAAGGACCTGTTTTGTAGGTTTAAGTACATGCAGGGATTTACTGTTCCAAGAAAAGGCGGCTGGGACTGTCATGGCTTGCCTATTGAAGTTCAGATAGAAAAAGTTTTGAAGCTGAATTCAAAAAAGGATATTCTTGATTATGGCGTTGAAAAATTTAACAAAAAATGCAGAGAGAGTGTTTTTTCTTATATTAATGAATGGAATAAGCTTACTGAGAAGATGGCTTACTGGATAGATTTAGAAAATCCTTATGTTACTCTGGACAATAATTATATTGAAAGTGTTTGGTGGTCTTTGAAGGAAATGCATAAAAAAGGTTTGCTGTATGAAGGTCATAAGGTAGTTCCTCTTTGTCCAAGGTGTGAAACTCCATTAAGCAGCCACGAAGTTGCTCTTGGTTACAAGGATGTAAGTGATCCGTCTATTTTTGTAACTTTCAAATTAAAATCAAATCCGAGCAGGTTTTTTTTGGTGTTTACCACAACTCCTTGGACCTTGTTTAGTAATTTAGCATTGGCTGTTAAGAGTAATGCATTTTATACTGTTGTTAAATATAAAGATAAAGAATATATTATTGCAGAAAACTTAGTTTCTAAGCATTTTGAAAATCCTAAGATAATTGAAAGAATAAAGGGAAATGATTTAGTAAACTTGGAGTATGCTCCGCTGTTTGATAACTTCAAAAATACAAAGCCTGCCTTCAAGATTATTTCTGCTGATTTTGTTTCTTTGGAAGAGGGTACAGGTATTGTTCATCTAGCCCCTGCCTTTGGCGAAGATGATTATCAGGCATGCAAAGCGCATAATTTAGCTTTTGTTCAGCCAGTTAGCACTGAAGGTAGGTTCACGCAAGATGTTAAGGAATTTCATGGAAGGTTTGTAAAGGATTGTGATGAGGAAATAATTGAATTATTAGATGCTAGAGGCTTGCTGTTTAAAAAAGAAAAGATTTCGCACAGTTATCCGTTCTGCTGGAGGTGCAGCACTCCTTTGCTGTATTATGCAATGAAGTCATGGTTTATCAATGTCACAAAATTCAAGGATAAATTATTGAAAAATAATAAGAAGATAAAATGGTATCCTGAGACGATTAAGGAAGGGCGTTTCGGAGATTGGCTGAATAATGTTAAGGATTGGGCTTTGAGCAGGAGTAAATTTTGGGGCACTCCTCTTCCTATTTGGAGATGTGAATCTGGTCACGACACTATTATAGGCAGCAAAAAAGAATTAAAAGAGAAAGGAGATAAAGTCTCTGAAGATTTAGATTTGCACAAGCCATATGTTGATCAGGTTAGTGTTAAGTGTGATAAATGTAAGAAAGAAGCTGTTAGGGTTCCAGATGTTATTGACTGCTGGTATGATTCTGGCTCTGCCATATTTGCTCAATGGCATTATCCTTTTGAGAATAAAGAAATGTTTGAAAAATCTTTCCCATATGATTTTATAGCTGAAGCTATTGATCAGACAAGAGGTTGGTTTTATACTTTGCATGTTCTTGGAACTTTGTTGTTTGATGATGTTGCCTACAAGAGCGTTGTTTGTGCAGGCCTTATTGTTGACGATAAGGGAGAAAAAATGAGTAAGAGCAAGGGAAATGTGCTTGATCCTGATGAAGTTTTTTCTCAAGTTGGGGTTGATGCTGTAAGATTGCAGTTTTGTTCTACAGAGCCGGGAGATCAAAAAAAGTTTACAGTTAAGTCAATTAATGAGTCTGTAACTCCATTTTTGAATATTTTATGGAATTGTTCCATAGTTCTTGGAAATTTTAAGTCTTGGAAAAAAACAAAGCTTGACGTAGAAGATAAGTGGATACTGTCTAGAATTAATTCATTAATAAAAGAATATACTGATGAACTTGAACAGCATAAATATAATCGTTGTATTTATCTTCTTCAATATTTTGTAAATGAGGATCTTTCAAGAAATTATATTAAGTTTGTAAGAGAACGTATAAATAATGGGGATAGTAATGTTGGTTACTGCTTGAATTATGTTTTTAGTGTTGTAGTGAGGTTGCTCGCTCCTTTTGCTCCTTACATAAGCGAGTACTTGTATCAGAATAATAATGTAAAGAAAGACAATGTTTTGGTTCATCTAAGCTCATGGCCTAAATGTGATGAAAAATTAGTTGATAAAAAAATAGAAAATTCTATGGAAAGTTGCAAAGTAATTATTCAAGGCATGTTATCTGCAAGAGATGCTGAAAGATTAGGTGTAAGGTGGCCTATAAAATCTTCAACAATATATTTGCAGGAGCCGTACAAAAAAGTATCAAGCGAAGTTAAGCCTTTGCTGGATATGATAAAGGTATATACTAATGTCAAAGAAATAAAATTCATCGCAGCTAAAAAAAGCCTTGATAATGAAATTAAAGGTATAAAATTTGAGTATGGAAACGTTACATTAGACACAAACTTGACTAAAGAGCTTGAAGAGGAAGGCTTCTCAAGGGAATTAATTAGAAGAATTCAGGATTTAAGGAGAAAAGCAGGCCTGAAAAGGGAGGATTCTATAGAATTGTTTATTGATTTTGATTTCAAGTTTGGCAAAAAATTTATTTCAGCAATAAAGAACAAGACAAGCTCTTCAAAAATATATTGGAATAAGGATTTATGCAAATTTTATTCTGAAGGGGATATTAAGAATAAGAAGTTCTGGATCGGACTAAACCTAAAATAAAAATATTTATATATACTGAAAAAAATAATATTTCTATGGAAAAAGGAGAAGCGATATTTCTTTGTGTTTTACTAGCTGGATTATTCATGTTCATTTTTAATAGTGAGATAACTGGCAGAGGAACTCTTGTTGGTGTGAATCACAGGCCATATTGCGAGTCTGCTTGCATTGGAAATCTGTATATTAACCAGCAGGCTCAGGACTCAAAGGAATTTTATACTATAAATATGCATCAGTACTTCGCTGTCAATACTGGTTCTGTTGTTGAAGTCTTCAAATTTGATAGTGTATTTTGGACTAATGACTATGTTTTCTTGAAATTCCAGAAGATTTTTTCTACCGCTGATGAGAATGTTAAAGTTAATTGTGGTTCTTATGAATATGTCGAAGTTGCAGCAGATAGAAATCCTGTAAAGGTAGTGCCTATGCATCCTGAGAATAGCTTGGTATATGAGTTTGTTCTTCCTGTTGGTGAGTCTTCAGTTAGAGGTAGGTTCTTGCATTCAAAACTTGTTGGTGGAAAAGAAGCGCATAAGCTCCTTGTTGATTTGGATAATGACGGAGTTCTTGGAGGTAAAGTAAACCTGGAACTTCTTAGGCCTCATGATGTTTGTTATAATGCAGATAGGTACTCTTAAGTTTATTATAAAAAATTTATTCCTGCAAAGTTGTAATTTTTTAAACTTTATTTAAATAACCTTTATAAACTTTTCTTTACTTTCTGTATAGGAGTCATGGTAAAGAAAGAAATTAAAATTGTTAATATTGTTGCTTCTACAAGTTTGGAGCATGACATTCCTTTGATTAAATTAGCAGAAAAGCTTCCTAATACAGAATATAATCCTGAGCAGTTTCCAGGGCTCGTCATAAGGATTAGAGAGCCTAAGACATCTGCATTAATATTTGGTTCAGGTAATGTTGTCTGTACAGGCGCAAGGTCTATGCATAAGTTAAGGGAAGCTATTAAGCAGATAATAAAGAATGTGGAAAAAATAGGGATAAAAATTACTGCCGAGCCTAAGGTTACTGTGCAAAATATGGTTGCGTCTGGAGAAATTGGTATGGATCTAAATCTTAACATGCTTGCTATGGAACTGGAAAATACAGAATACGAACCTGAGCAGTTTCCAGGACTAGTCTACAAGCTGAATGGTACGAGAGCAACATTCCTTCTTTTCAGCAATGGAAAGATTGTATGCACTGGAACAAGAAGTGAGAGTAAACTTAAGGAAGCAGTTGACTTGCTTATTAAGAATTTGTTAGCCTTGAAAAAGAAGTAAATATGGCTTTTGTTCACGTCTCAAATGTAAATGAAATTCCAAAGAATAGTTCTAAGATTGTTAATGTTAATAATAAAAGTCTAGCTTTGTTTAATATTGAGGGAAATTTTTATGTTATAGAAAATGAGTGCAGGCACAGAGGCGGGCCATTGGGTGAAGGAGAAATTCATGAAGAGGAAGTTACTTGCCCATGGCATGGTTGGGTTTATAATTTAAAAACAGGCAATTGCTTAAATAATCCTGGTATAAAAGTGCAGACCTATAAAGTAAGGGTTGAAGGCGAAAAGATTCTCATCGAAGCCTGAAATCTTCTGCTAAAGTCTTAGCAAATGTTTTAAAATCTTAAGAATATATATTTTGAAAGATAACATGCTTTTTAAACTTGATAAGCACAGCTTATTAAAAGGGGGCTAATATGGATATAAATGAGCAGATAACTAGGCTTAAGGAATTCATTGAGATTCATTATAAGAATAAATTATATGATGTAGTGCATCAGGGGAAAAAATCCCTGGTTTTGGACTTTAATGAGCTAACTCATTTTGATCACGAAATTGCTGACAGTCTGCTTGATGATCCTGAAGATACAGTCAGGGCTGCAGAACTTGCATTGGAGCAGTTTGATCTTCCCAAATCTAGCAGATTATCTAGGGTGAAATTTAGAAACCTTCCAGAAACACAGAAGATTAAGATTAGTGAAATAAGGAGTGATCATCTCGGAAAGCTTTTGTTTGTTGAGGGTATTGTAAGGCAGGCTTCTGATGTAAGGCCTCAAGTTACTAATGCCAAGTTTGAGTGTGCTGGCTGCGGTAATACTATTTCTATTTTGCAGATTGATACAAAATTTAAGGAGCCTTCTAGATGTACCTGTGGCTGGCGTGGCAAATTTCGTCTATTGTCAAAAGATCTTATTGATGTGCAGCACTTGAAGATTGAAGAATCTCCTGAAAGGTTGGAAGGTGGTGAGCAGCCTAAGAGGCTTAGTATATTCCTTAAGGAGGATCTTGTTGAGCCGAAGATGGAGAAAAAGACTGCTCCTGGAAGTAAGATTAACATTTTTGGAATTGTGAAGGAAGTTCCTATAACTTTGAAAACTGGTGCGCAGTCAACTAGATATGATATTATTATGGATGCTAATAATATTGAGAGTGTTCAGGAAGACTTCTCTGATATTGTTTTGTCTAAGGAGGATGGAGAAAAAATTGTCAATTTTTCTAAGGATCCAAAGTTGTTTGAGAAGTTTACTAAGGCTATTGCTCCTAGCATTTATGGTCATGAAAATATTAAAGATGGCTTGGTTCTTCAGCTTATGGGTGGAGTAAGAAGAGAAAAACCAGATGGTACAACAATAAGAGGCGATATACATGTGCTTTTGGTTGGAGATCCTGGAAGTGCCAAGTCAACTCTTATGCAGTTTATTTCTAAGGCTGCCCCTAAAGCTAGGTTTGTTTCAGGAACTTCTGCTAGCGGCGCAGGTCTTACTTGTGCAGTTGTAAAAGATGAATTTCTAAAAGGTTGGGCTCTTGAAGCTGGTGCTATGGTTCTGGCAAATAAGGGAATTTGTTGTTTACATCCTGAAACTAAGGTTTTATCAAACAATAAGATAATATCGATAGAAGATCTGTATAATGAGAATATAGAAGAAGAATTTTATTCAGGAAAAGAAAAAGTTTTCGTCCACGACTTGAATATAAATTTACCAACCTTTGATTTAAGCAAAATGGAAATTTTTAACACAAACTCAACTAAAATAAGAAGAAAGTGGCACAAGGGAAATTTAATCAACATAAAATTAGACTCTGGAAATAAAATTCTTTTGACTCCAGATCATAAATTGATTAATGGATCTTTATTAGAGTGGAGAGAAGCTAAAAATTTTATAGTTAATAACTTTGTTCTGGGCTATTCGAAATTAAAAAATTTTACTGAAGAAAAATTATATAATGAAATCTCAAACGGAGATGGAACATTAGTCCATAGTTTACCCAGAGACTATTTTATAGATAAAATAATAGAAATTTCAGAAGTCCCATACGAAGGTTATGTTTATGATTTGTTTGTGCCAGGAACTCATAATTTTGTAGCTGAAGGAATAATTGTTCATAATTGCGTGGATGAAATAGATAAAATGACTCCTGAAGACAGGTCTGCTTTGCATTCTGCAATGGAGCAGCAAATTATTGCAATCTCAAAAGCTAACGTGCAAGCAACATTAAGTTGTCAGACAACATTGCTAGCAGCAGCAAACCCTAAGCTTGGTAGGTTTGATCCTTATACTCCTATTCCTTCTCAGATTGATTTGCCAAGTACCTTGATTAATAGGTTTGATTTGATATTTCCTGTGAGGGACATTCCGAACAAAGATAAGGATGAGAAGATTGCACTGCATGTTCTTGAAACATCTCACAAGGAAGAAACATACAAGAGTGAAGTGTCTGTTGATTTTATGAGAAAATATATTGCTTATGCCAAACAAAATATAAAACCTAAGTTGACTAAGGCTGCAGTAAATGAGATTAAGGATTTTTATGTGAACTTAAGAAATTCAAATGTAGGAAAGGAAGATGAAGTTCGTCCGATACCAATTTCTGCTAGGCAGCTCGAAGGACTAATAAGATTAACAGAAGCTTCTGCAAAATTAAGGCTGGATGAAAAAGCAAACAGGGAGGATGCAAGACGTGCAATTGAATTATTGAAGTATTGTCTAATGCAGGTTGGTTTGGATCCTGAAACAGGGCAGATTGACATTGACAGAATAAGCTCAGGAATTTCAGCTTCAAGCAGGAGCAAGATTTTAATGATAAAGGAAATAGTTAATAATTTTGATTCTGCAGGCATGAAGACTATTCCAATAGATAAAATAGTTAGCGAAGCTGTAAGTAAGGGCATAGAAGAGTCCAAAGTTGAGGAGGTTATAGAGCAGTTGAAAAAATCTGGGGATATTTTTGAGCCAAAGAGAGGTTTTATTTCAAAGGTGGGATAAAATGGAAAATATAAAAAGGCAGACTGCTTTCAAGTTGTGGATTGGTAATATTATAAGTTCTAGATATACTAAGGGTTCTGAGCAGTTTGAGGCAGACTATATAGAATTTGACAATAAAAAAATTAGCAGGGTAAATTTGATTGGTAGTGTTATTGATAAGTCAGATGGAAATAACTATGTTTCTTTTATTCTTGATGACAGTTCTGGGAGTATTAGGCTGAAGTCCTGGAATGAGGAGGCAAGCTCTTTTTCTAATGTTCAGATAGGAGATCTTGTTCTTGTTGTTGGAAAAATTAAGGAATACAATAATCAGGTTTATATAACTCCTGAAATTATAAAGAAGTTGGACAATCCCTTGTGGCTTAGAGTAAGAAAGCTGGAATTGATTAATCTTTATGGGGAGCCTACAAGGGTTGAATCTACTTCTGTTGAAAATATAGGGGAAGATGAAGATGTTGTGGGGGTTGTTGAGGAAAAAGTAACTAATGACATTCCTGCAAGCACAAGAGAAAAAATCATAAGCTTAATTGAGGGTCTTGATCGTGGAGAAGGTGTTCCATTGAGTGATGTTGTTATTGGCAGTGGCTTGGCAGAAAATGAAGTTACTTCAATAGTTGAAGATATGATTAAGGATGGAGAAATTTTCGAGATTCAGAAGAACAAGCTGAGGGTCGTTGGTTAATGGATGATAAGAAGCATATTGTTGCGATAACAGCTTTCATTAAAAACAAAGAAGGAAATAAATTTCTTTTATTGAAAAGATCAGATATTGAAACTGCTTTTCCAGGCAAGTGGTCTTTTCCTGGTGGAAAATTAGAAAAAGGAGAAGACATTTTAGAAACTTTGAAAAGAGAAGTCATGGAAGAAGCAGGTTTAGAAATAGAAGATCATAAAGAGTTTATTAAAGATTTTACTTTTATCAGACCAGACGGACACAATGTTGTTGGTCTGTGTTTTTTAGTTAAATCAAAATCAGAAGATGTTAAAATTAATGCAAATGACTTCCAAGATTTTCAGTGGGTTACTCCAGATGAATTTAAAAATTTAGATTTTATTGAAGGAATGGAAGATGAAGTTATGTTGGCTTTCCAGAATAATATTAAAAATTTTACTGCAATGAAATCTTTTATTGTGCACAATAATAAAGTTCTTCTTTTAAGAGAATCAAACAAATATCAAGATGGTACTAACGCAAGCAAATATGATGTTGTTGGTGGCAGAGTCAAGCCAGGACAAAGGTTCGATGAAAGTTTGTTGAGAGAAATTGAAGAGGAAACAAAATTAAAAGTTAGAATTGGAAATCCTTTTTGTGTTGATGAATGGAGGCCTAATGTTAGGGGCGAGCAATGGCATATAATTGCAACATTCTTTGAATGCTTTAGTGATTCTGATAAAGTTATTTTAAGTCAAGATCATGATGGATATTTGTGGATCAATCCAAAAGATTATAAGAACTATAATATCATAAAAACAAATTGGCCTGCCTTTGAAGCTTATATTAAACGTTCTCAATAGAAGGTTATAGCTACAGAATATAATTTTCACTCAAAACATTTAAATAACTTGCTTCTTTATCTCGATTTATGAAAACCTATGAAGAGATGCTTGAAGAAGGCATAAGTAAGCTTCCTAAGGAAGTAATAGTTACAGAAAGATTTGAAATTCCTAAAGCTAAAGGGCATATTCAGGGAAATAAGACAGTAATTACTAATTTTAATAACATAATTGAAGCTTTAAGGAGAGATAAGGATCATTTCTTAAAATTCTTGTTGAAAGAATTGGCAACTCCTGGAGTTTTCGACGGCCCTAGATTGGTTATTGGTAGAAAAGTAAGTGCTTCTTTGATTAATGCAAAGATTCAGCAGTATGCAGAAATGTATGTTTTGTGCAGCAACTGCGGCAAGCCAGATACTCAGATTATAGAGAAGGAAGGGGTAAATTATCTTAAGTGCACAGCTTGTGGCACGCAAAAGCAGATCAGGAAATAAATGCAAGTCTATATCAAAATTCATTTTTCTGAAAATAGGAAAGTAGTTGCTATCTGCGATCAGAACATATTAGGCAAAACTTTTTCTGAAGGAGAAAAGCAGTTGGTTGTAAGTGAAAGATTTTTCAAAGGTGAATTAGTTGAGTTTAATGCGAGCTGGAAGAATGAACTATATGATGCAGACAGCATAAATTTTGTAGGAAGAGATGCTATTTTTATTGGGTTGAATTTTGGCATGATAAATAAAGAAGAAGTTTTAACTATAGAAAATGTTCCATATGCTCTGGTGATAAATGCATGAAAAAAGAAAATGAAAAGCACTATGACTACTATGAGGCAATACTTCAGCTTAGGCCTGCAACTGATGAGATTGTTGATTTTATTGCCTCAGAAATAGAAAGAAGGAATAATGTAAAAATTTCTAAAATAGTTGAGATGAAGAATGGTCTTGATATTTACTTGACTAATCAGAAATTTGTCAGGAGCACTTTAGGCCCTATGTTAAAAAGGAGATTTAAAGGAGAGTTAAAGATAACTAAAAGTCTTTATGGAAGGGATAAAATGACTCATAAATTAATTTACAGGGCCACAATATTATTTAGACTAACAGCTAAAGGGCTCTGTCCTAAATCTAGTTTCTAAGAATATTTATTAGGGGCCTCACCCCCTTCTACTTTTATTAGGTGGTAGAAGGGGAGAGACCTAAATTGAATAAGAAAAAAGAAGTAAAGGTTGTTAAAAAA